>FWWL01000109.1_pt1 | contig 115168 bp, 103 predicted proteins | sample 2228331 | NCBI WGS metagenome assembly FWWL01 (sample SAMEA103939775, study PRJEB20133) | metagenome | reverse complement strand
ACGCCCCTCTTTTGTGCCCGGCCCCTGGGGGAGGGATCATGCCGGGGCGGAAATGGACGGGCCGGGAAGTCTGTGGGGTGTGGCCCGTCCATTCATAGGCAAGACGTCACAGCACGAAGTTAACCGTCGCCCGAAATGAGATGGCGACGTGATTTTGCTGTTCTTCCGCGCCGAATTCGCCGCCGACCCGGAATGTGTCGGTGCCGCCATAGAGGCGCGCGCGGCCTGTCCAGCCATTGGTGCGATCGTCGGCGACCAGGGTGAAACGATCGCCATCCTTGAAATTGGCCACCGTGTCGCCCAGCGATCCGCCAATGATCTGGCGGCGGCCACCCTCCAGTTCCAGTCGAACCCAGCCATCTTCACGCTTCAGGCTGCCAAAGTCATAGCCCGCCGTCACTGTGCCGCTGGCCGTGGTTTCATCGCTGGTCCGGCCCAGCACGGTGAGGTTGAAGGCGTCGCCGCCGCCGCTCTCACTATAGCCATCCTCCTTCAGGCGATAATAGTCGATGCCGATCGCCGGGCGCAGGCTGATGCGGCCCATCTGCCACTGGTAGGAGGCACCGGCCGTGGCGGAATAGAGTTTGCCGTTCCAGTTGCCGTTCGCGGTGCGGGTGACATCGCCATTGTCGAAACGGCGGGTGCCGTCAAAGCCGATATGGGCGGCGGACAGACGGGCAAAGGCCAGCAGCGGACCCCATTGGCCGCGCCAGTGCGCCGCCAGTTCATATTGATCGGAATCGACCGCATTGTTGGAACTGCCGCCGCTGTCGCTGGCGTGGATATAGGCGAAGGAGCCGCCGAACGCGCCCAGATCGGTCAGATATTCGACCCCGCCGCCTGCGCCCCAGCCGTTGATGTCGTAGGAGGCTGTATCGCCCACGCTCTTGGCGCCGCCAAATCCCACCTGTTGCAGCCAGAAGCCCAGCCGCCCGTCCTTGGTCCGATAGACGCCATTGGGGTCCGACAGGATGCGCGCGGTCGCGCGCGATCCCGACGTCACTGCTTCGAACGTGCCGCCCGCATGATCGGGCAGCATCTGGCGCAGATTGGTGGCCAGAGTCGTGCCATCGCTGATGCCGAGATAGGCGGTGGCGACGGCGGCATCATTATCGAGCGCATTGAAGATCGCCGGATAGGCACGGGCGAGCGAGCCGGTCAGCCCCAGTTCGGTCACGCTTTTGGCGGCAATCGAGAGGGTGACGGTCCCGGCATTGCTGTCGCCGCTGATATTGCCCTTGAACAGATAGGGGAGCAGGGTGCTGGTCGCCAACGCCGGGGCTCCACTGAGCGATCCGGCACGGACGATGACATAGTCGCCCGCCGATCCGCCGACCTGGGTCAGGTTGACCTTCACCTGCGATCCGCTGGCGAAGCTGGCCGCGCCCGCCACATTATAGACGGTGGCGGCATTGGTCGCCGCGTTGATGGTGACGCCCAGTGTCGATGTGCCGCTGGCGGACAGCGACGCAAGAGAAACCGGGCCGCTGTTGGTGGCATTGAGCGTGCCGCCGTTCAGTACGACCGCCATGTTACCGCTGTTGCTGATCGCGCCGGTCAGCGCCGACGTGCCGCCCAGGGTCAGCGTGCCGCTGCCGCTGCCGAAATCGACCGCGCCGTCCAGTCTGGCGCTGTCGGCCAGGGAGAGGTTCGCATTGCCGACACCGAAGTCGACATTGCCGGTCAGGTTGGATGCGCCTGACAGGGCGATGCTGTCATTGCCTGCGCCCAGCGTCAGATTGCCGGTGATGCTGCCGGCCGAAACGGTGAGCCCGTCATTGCCCGATCCCAGTCGAATATCGCCGATAATGGTCGGCGCAGCGGCTGTCGAGGACGCGAGCGCCTGCGTCAGGGTGACGCCGCTGCTGTTGGCGGTCAGGTCTATGGCGGTGTTGGTCAGGCCGCCCGATGCGCTGATCCGGCCAGTGTTGGACAGGCTGGCGAGCGTGCCGGAGGAATCGAGTATGGCGATCGCCGTACCTTTTTCCTTATTGGCCGCTGACGCGCTGACGGTGCCGCTGATGGTAAGCGCGTTGGCCGACGCGCCAGCGTCGATGACGATGGCGCGAGCCGATGTGCCAGCCAGCGCCGATCCTGCCGCGCCGACCGTGCCGCCTACCTTGATCGTGCCGGTACTGGCGCCCGATCCAAGCCGCAATGCAGTGGCGCTGCTGTCGTAGGAGACGGCGGACACCGTCCCGTCGATCCCGATGCCGTTGGCGATGGTGACATTGCCGCCCAGTCCGCCGATGCTCAAACCATTGGCGGCAACCCCGTCATACACGCCAAAGCCTCCGATCTGGCCCTTGACGATCAGGCCATAGCCCGAACTGTCGGCCGCGACCGCGCCGATGACGGTGTCGGCATTGGAAGCGCCGACCTGCACCGCAGCGGCGGAGCCATAGGTGACGATCGAGGCGCTGCCTTCGCTGGCGTCGGGCAGGCCGTCATCGTCCACGTCGGTATCCGTGCTGCTGGGCGTCGGCGGTACATCGAAGATCACGCCGCCGCTCACATTGCCAGCGATGACGACGGCGGAGCCGCCCTGCAACAGATCGTCGGCATCCAGCTTGGTCACGTCGGTCGGACGGGTGGTGGAGCGATAGCCAGTGCTGGCGATGTTGCCCTGGATTTTGAGCGCGCCATTGATGTCGCCCAGCAAAGCCGCGCCAATGCTGTTGGCGCCCTGCACCGACGTCGAACCGCGCAGCGTGACGTTGCCGGTAACGGCATTGGCGACCAGTCCGTAGCTATTGTCGCCGGTGATATTGGTGATGCCGCTGGTCGACAGATTGCCGGTCAGCGCACCGTCCAGCCGAAGGCCCGCCGACTGGTTACCCTCGATCGTGATTGTACCACTATGGCCGATATTGCCGACATGCGGCGCACCGGGCTGGACCCGGATGCCGGTCTTGCCCGATCCTTTGGCGAAGGGGCCGTCTATGTCGCCGTCACTGTCGGTGTCGGTCGCGGTATAATTTTCGGTCAGGGTGATCGTACCGCTGTTGGTGATGTCCCCCGTCGTGCCGGGTGCGGCGAGGATGGCGGTAACATCGTTCGCATCATTGATCGTGATCGTGCCGGCATTGCTGACGTCATGGTTGCTATCGAGCGTGATCCCGGTGCCGCTGGTCAGGGTGATCGATCCAGCGGAACTGATGACGATGTCGTCCGCCGATCCGTTCGCGACGGTCGACGTCTTGACTGAGGTGGTGGTCGACGTGCCGATCGTGGTGGCGGCCGTTGCATTGGCCAGCGTCAGCGCGACCAGCGCCGGGGCGATGGCCGTGCAGGCCAGTAGATGTCGCATGATGTCTCCTCTGCGTCCCGCGCCTGATTTTTATGCGCGCGTGCAGGAAGGACGGTGCCGGATCGGCATTTCCGTCTGAACCGATGTTCAGAAAGCGAAATCCATGCCGATGCGGACGGTGCGGGGGCGTAGCGGGGTGTAATAGTCGGTATGGAGGTCGAACGGCGTACCGAGCGAGAAACGGTTGCCGTCGCTGTCGAGCAGGTTGGCCAGCGAAAGGGATATTTGCACCGGGCCGCGCGTCACGCTGGTCGACAGGCTGGTGTCGACATAATCGCCCTGCGTCCGCCCCAATATCGGGCCGACGCCCAGTTGCGACTTGCCGACATAACGGGCCGATCCAGACAGATGCAGACGCATCCCATTGCCCATCACGGTGCGATAGTCGAACCCCAGCCGTCCGCCCAGATTGGCGACGTTGGGCAAGTCCAGCGAGCGCCCTTCGAAGGACAGCGCCCGCAGGAATTGCGCCGGCCGGGTCAGGCGGCTGTCATTATAGATGATGCTGGCATCCAGCGTCAGGCGCTGGATCGCGCGCACGACAATGCGTCCTTCGGCGGTGTATATGCGCCCATCGCCGATATTCGCGGTGGTCGGCAGGCCGATCCGGTCGGTCACGTCGGCCTGGATGTTGCGCCAGTCGGTATAGGCGAGGTTGGCGCTGATCGCGATGGCGTCGCGCCCCGCCACGCCTTTGCGAAAACCGATCTCGGCCGTCGATATGCGGTCATTCTGGAACCGGCGGACGCGCTGGTCATCCACCGCCAGACCGCCGGGCCGGAAGCCCTGTTGATAGCGGGCGTAGAGGGTGACGTCGGGGATCGCGTCCGTCAGCAGCGCGAAGGAGGGCAGGAAGATGGTTTCGCTGCGGTCCGCCTGCGCTTCGGCGCGGGCGATATCGGCAAAGGACAGGGCGGCAATGGGATCGAGCGCCTCGCCCGACAGGCGGCTGTTGGTCAGCCGTCCGCCAACGGTCGCGATCAGGCCCCTGACCGGCTCGAAAGAGGCTTCGCCGAACAGGGTCGCTTCCTTGACCTTGTTGCGGACCCCGGTGGCGGTGGCGGGCAAGCCGCGGCCGATCATGGGCACGCCGGGGATCACCTGCGGCTGGAACATGGCGGTGCCATAGGAGGTCAGCGATCGCCGGAGCTTCGACTGGCTTTGCAGATAGGATGCGCCCAATATCCAGCCCAGACCGTTGTCGAGATCGCGCACGAGCCGATTTTCGGTCGAAAAGATGTCGATGTCATTGCGCTGGCGGAACAGCGCGCTGGGTCCATCCTGTTGCGTGGCGTCGTAGCTTTCGGTGAGTTCATGATGGACGAAGCCGGTGGAGGAGACGAAGCGCAGGCTGTCCCATTGGCGCTCGACCCTGATATTGCCAAGCAGATAGTCGGAAAAATAAGGCTGTGCGACGCTGGAGGCGCGCTGGAGCCGGTCGAGCGACTGGGTCGCATATTGCGCGTCGCGACCATGAATATGCTGGTACACGCCGTTCAGGTCGACGGTCCAGTTTTCGTCCGGGGCAAAGCGCAAAGCCGCCCGGCCACCATAGGTACGGGTGCGATTGACATCGTTCAGGTCGCGGCTGACATCGTCAATATAGCCACCCTCCTGCACGCCATAGCCAACGACCCGCAGCGCAATTTTTTCCGGCATGATCGGCAGGTTGATCGTCGCCGACAGATCGCCCCCCGGCGCGCCATGCTGGGTGGCGGAAAGGCCCGCCGATACCTGCCCGCCAAATTCGCCCAGATTGGGGGCGTTGGGCATGATGCGGATGATGCCGCCAAGCGACCCCGCGCCGTACAACGTCCCCTGCGGTCCTTCCAATATCTCGACCCGGCCGACATCATAGAGTTTGAGGTCCGGGTCAGGCGCGGCATAATTGAGGCGCATGTCGCCCAGATATTGGCCAGTGGTCGCCTGGGTTGGTCCCGCGACGCCGGAATCGGCGATGGCGCGGATGAACAGTTTGTTGCGGCCATTGCCCGCATGGGTGGAACTGAGGCTGGCGACCCGCGCCAGCAGCGTAGCCGTGCCGCCCGACGCTTCGCCGCTGGAAAAGAGATTGGCGTCGATCGCTTCGACCATGCCGGCATAGCGGGGCAGGGGCGTGTAGCGTTTGGACGCGGTGACGATGATTTCCGCAACGGGTTGATCGGGCAGGGGGGCTGCCGGTGCGCGGGCGGGGGTTTGGGCGGTTGCCACCGGGCGCGCGCGTACGATGCGCCAGGTCGAGGCGTCGATCATCATGGCCCTGGCACCGCTGCCCCGCAGCAGGCGCTTGAGCGCCGCGTCGACCGACAGGCGGCCCTTGACGGCGGGGGTGGCTATGCCGGCGAGCGACTGGTCCGACATGCCGACGCTGACGCCGGTTTGACGGCCAAGCGCCACCACGGCCTCGCCCAGCCGTGAAGGGGCGATGCTGATAGTCTGTCTGTCCGCTGCGTGCGCGGGCGTTGCGATCGCTAGGGCGGTGACGATCAGGAGCTCAGCTTTGCGGCCCATTCCCTTCCTTCAGCACCCAGCCGTCGCCAGTGCGTATCGCGCTCAGCCCCATGAGCGGCGCGGCCCCGGCGAAGAAGCGCGCCGGGTCTTTGTCCAGCCGGATCGTGCCAGTGAAGCGCATTGCCCGCGCGCCGGGCGTGGTGGTCAGCACGATGCCGAGCGAGCGGGCGATGTCCTGGCTGATGTCGGCCACGGCGGCATTGGCGTAGACCAGGCGTCCCTGCCGCCAGCTGGCGACGGCGGCGGGGGCGACGTCCATCACCCGCAATCCATCGCCATCATCGGCCAGTGCGCGTCCGGCGGGCAGGCTGATCGCTTCGGCCTGCGGATTGTAGATCACCTTGCCTTCGGATACGCCGATCCGGGTCGCATCGCCGGTATAGACGATGTTGAACACGGTGCCCGCATCCTCGAACACGGCATCGCCCACGGTTACGCGGAAGGGATCGGCCGCATCATGGCGTACGGTGAAGGCCGCTTCGCCGCTGTCGAGCGCGGCAAAGCGGGTATCATTGCGGTCGAGCCGCAGCGTCGTGCCGCCATTGACGTCGATCCGCGTGCCATCGTCCAGCGCGATGGTCTGCGTTTCGCCGGGCCGGGTGGTGATGGTGTAGATGTCGGCGCGATTCATCATGCTCAGCGAAATGGTCGCGACCAGCGCTGCTGCAATCGCGCCGCCGCCAACCCAGCGCCATGTCCGGTGCCGGGGTTCGCCCGGATCATTGGCGGCAATGGGCAAGGCAGCGGGCAGGGCTGCGGGACTGGACGGGATGATGGCGTCCAGGTCGGCGTCGGCCGCCATCAATGCGTCATAGGCGGCGGCGCGCGCAGGGTCGCCCTCCAGCCACAGCGTGAACGCCTCCCAATCGACAAAGTCGGGATCGCGCGTGCGGATGACCCATCCCAGCGCTTCCTCTTGCATCATGGCTCCAGCCCTGTTCATTTCTTGCCCCTTGCAGAGACTGACGCCGCCGACCCGCTCATGCCGTATCCATTTTCTGCTTGAGCGCGATCATGGCACGATAGGCCTTTTGCAGATCCTTCTCCACCGTGGTCAGGCTGACCCCCAGTTCCTCGGCGATCGCGCGTTGCCCCACCCCCTCGATACGGAAGCGACGGAACACCAACTCGACCCGCGGGCCGAGCGCGCGCAGCGTCTCGCGCGCTTCGTCCAGCGTCTGGTTGAGGATCAGTCGTTCGTCGACCGGCATGTCGTCGACCGGATCGGCCATCACGCCGCCTGCCCCTTCCGCCCAATCCTGTTCGCGCCGTTCGCGCCGCGTGGCGGATCGGTATCGGTCCAGCATCAGATTATTGGCCATGCGATAAAGATAGGGGAGCGGATCGGCGACCGGGCCGATATCCTTGGCCTCCAGCTTCATCCACATGTCCTGAATCAAGTCCTCCGCATTCTCCCCGGCACCGCGCGCCCGCAGGAAGCGCAGCAAGGCGGCGCGGTTTGCCATGAATAGTGCGGAGAGGCCGGTGGCCATGCCTGTCTATATCCAATGCGAGGCAAGTCTTGACATGTTGCCATAGATGGCCAAGCGGGGTCTTGGCAATCGGCAAGCGGTTTACGGGCGTGCATTGCTGTTTTAGGGTCGGACCTGATCCAGACTTCAACATCCTCTCCTGGAAGGGGATGTGTCAGCGCGGAGCGATGACGGAGGGGCGTGAAGCCATCGATAGCTTGCCCCCCACCGTCTGGCCTGCGGCCATCCACCTCCCCTTGCAGGGGAGGATGGGTTCAAATCTCTTAATCCTTGTAGGGAGCAGCGTTGAGCATGACAGATGGCGTGGACAAGGCGGCGACGCAGGCGGCGGGGATGGACCCCGACCGGCTCGGTGCGCTGATCGACCATCTCGACGCGACCTATCTGGCGTCGGGCAAGCTGGCGCACATGCAATTGCTGGTTTCGCGCGATGAACAACCCGTGTTGACGGCGGCGCGCGGCGCGGCGCGGGCGACAGGCGAGCCGCTGCGGGACGATGCCTTGTTCCGCATTGCGTCGATGACCAAGCCGATCACGTCGGTCGCCTTCATGATGCTGGTGGAGGCTGGCAAGGTCGCGCTGGATACGCCGGTGGCAGACGTCATCACCGAATTCGCCAACCTGCGCGTCGGACGGGGTAATCGCGCGCGGCCCAAGCAGGTGATGCGGATGGTCGACCTGCTGCGGCACATGTCGGGGCTGACATATGGGCTGCAACGCCAGACGCCGATCGACGCGCGATACCGGCAACTTGGGCTGGACGAATTTCAGCAGAAACGCACGTCGGACGAATTCATTGCCGATCTTGCCCGGCTGCCGCTGGAATATTCGCCCGGCGAGCGGTGGATCTACTCCGTGTCGACCGATGTGCTGGGCGTGGTGGTTGAACGGCTGAGCGGCATGGACCTGGGCGCGTTTTTCCGCGCCCGCATATGCGATCCGCTGGGCATGATCGACACCGGCTTCGTCCTGCGCGACGATCAGGTCGAGCGGATGACCGATGCCTGGCGGCTGAACGAGGATGGCGAACGCGTCATCGCAGACCTTGGCGCACGTAGCGGCTGGCGGCGGCAGGGCCGCTTCCTGTCCGGCGGCGGCGGGCTGGTGTCGGGCGTTTCGGATTATCATCGCTTTGCGCGCATGTTGCTGCGCGGCGGAGAATTCGATGGCGCGCGGCTGTTGCGGCCCGAAACCGTGGCGATGATGCGGGACAATCAGTTGCCGGGTGGCAGCGACCTGGCCCGCCATTCGACCGGCATGTTCAGTGAGGCCGACTATAATGGCGTCGGCTTTGGCCTCGGCTTTGCAATGGATCTCAAAAGCCAGGAATATTATTGGGGCGGGGTGTTTTCGACCTTTTTCTGGATCGATCCGATCGAGCGACTGATCGGCATTTTCATGACCCAGTTGCTCCCGTCCAGCGCCTATCCGGTGCGGGCCGACCTGCGCGCTGGTGTCCGGGCTTCGATCGTCGATCATCGGGGCGGTCAGGCGCACTGATTTTTTTGCTGCGCCGCAAAAACCCTTTGGCTTGGGCCGCGACGCTGTGCCATCATCGCCCCGACAATATAGGGGGACCAGCCGCATGAACCTCAAGGGCCAGACCAAACTTCCTATCCCCGAACCGCGCCGGGTCGATCCCCAGGTCCTGGCCCATGAGATTGTCGAGCGGCTCACCTATCGCATCGGCAAGAATGCCGCCGCCGCCAAGCCGCACGACTGGCTGCACGCCGTCATCCTTTCCATCCGCGACCGGGTGATCGACGCCTGGATCACGTCGACCCAGAAAACCTATGAGGAAGAAGGGCGGCGGGTCTATTATCTGTCGCTGGAATTTCTGATCGGCCGCCTGATGCGCGATGCCGCGTCCAATATGGAAATGCTGGACGACATGCAGGCCGCGCTTGCCTCGCTGGGCGTCGATATAGACATTATCGCGGCGCTGGAGCCGGACGCGGCGCTGGGTAATGGCGGGCTTGGCCGTCTGGCCGCCTGTTTCATGGAGAGCATGGCGACGACGGACGTGCCAGCCTATGGCTATGGCATCCGCTATGTGAACGGCATGTTCCGGCAGGAAATTTCCGACGGCTGGCAGGTGGAACTGCCCGAAACCTGGCTGGCGCACGGCAATCCGTGGGAGTTTGAGCGGCGCGAGGCCAGTTACGAGATCGGCTTTGGCGGGCGGGTCGATCCGGTCGAGAGCGAGGATGCCGGACCGCATCAAATGCACTGGCATCCGTCCGAACGGGTGATCGCGACGCCCTATGATACGCCGATTGCCGGCTGGCGCGGCAAGCGGGTCAATACGCTGCGGCTGTGGCAGGCGCAGCCGATCGATCCGATCCTGCTCGAAAAATTCAATGCGGGCGACCATCTGGGGGCGCTGGCCGAAAGCAATCGTGCCGAGGCGCTGACCCGTGTTCTCTATCCCGCCGACAGTTCAGCCGCGGGGCAGGAATTGCGGCTGCGGCAGGAATATTTCTTCTCGTCCGCGTCCCTGCAGGACATTGTGCGGCGGCATCTGCAATATTTCGGCAGCATCCTGACCCTGCCGGACAAGGCCGCGATCCAGCTTAACGACACCCATCCGGCGGTTGCGGTGGCGGAGCTGATGCGAATATTGCTCGACGATCACGGGCTGGATTTCGGCGAGGCTTGGGACATCACCCGGCGCACCTTCAGCTATACCAACCATACGCTGCTGCCCGAAGCGCTGGAAAGCTGGCCGGTGCCGCTGTTCGAGCGATTGCTGCCCCGGCACATGCAGATCGTCTATGCCGTCAACAGCCGCCTGCTGGCCGAAGCGCGCAAATCCGGTCAGTTTGACAACCATGGGATTGGCGCCATCTCCCTGATCGACGAGGGCGGCGACCGGCGGGTGCGGATGGGCAATCTGGCCTTTGCCGGATCGCACAGCGTCAATGGCGTGTCGGCGCTGCATACCGATCTGATGAAGGTCACGGTCTTTGCTGACCTGCACAATCTCTATCCGACGCGGATCAACAACAAGACGAATGGCGTCACCTTCCGCCGCTGGCTGATGCAGTGCAATCCGGGGCTGTTCGCGCTGATCCGCGAGGCGATTGGCGACCGTTTCATGGACGATCCCGAAGCGCTGCGCGACCTTGATCCCTTTGCCGACGACAGCGCCTTTCAGGAGAAATTCCTGGGCGTGAAGCGGGCCAACAAGGAAGCGCTGTCCAATATATTGCGCCAGAAGGTGAACGCCCGGATCGATCCGGGCGCTATGTTCGACATCCAGATCAAGCGTATCCACGAATATAAACGGCAATTGCTCAACATCGTCGAGGCCGTGTCGCTCTATGATCAGATCCGGTCGCACCCGGAAAAGAACTGGGTGCCGCGCGTCAAATTGTTCGGCGGCAAGGCGGCATCGAGCTATCACAATGCCAAGCTGATCATCAAACTGGCGGGCGACGTGGCGCGCGCGGTCAATCATGATCCGGCAGTGCAGGGGCTGCTCAAATTGCAGTTCGTGCCCAATTATAATGTGTCGCTGGCCGAAGTCATGATCCCGGCGGCTGACCTGTCCGAACAGATTTCGACCGCGGGCATGGAGGCGTCGGGCACCGGCAATATGAAGTTCGCGGTCAATGGCGCGCTGACCATCGGCACGCTGGATGGCGCCAATGTCGAAATGCGCGATCATGTGGGTGATGAGAATATCATCATCTTCGGCCTGACCGCGCAGGAGGTGAACGAGCGCCGTGCCAACGGCTATAATCCGCGTGAGGTAATCGACCAGAGCCGCGAATTGTCCCAAGCGTTGAACGCGATTGCCAGCGGCGTATTCTCGCCCGACGATCCCGATCGCTACAAGGGGCTGATCCAGGGCATCTATGACCATGACTGGTTCATGCTGGCGGCGGATTTCGACAGCTATTCCGCCGCGCAGCGCAATGTCGATGCGCTCTGGACGGATGGCGCTTTGTGGGCGAAGAAGGCGATACATAATGTTGCCCGGATGGGCTGGTTCTCGTCGGACCGGACCATCCGCGAATATGCGACCGACATCTGGAAGATAAAGCCATGAGCGGAATGCGAGGATAAGCGGTGTTGACGCCGGAACAGATTGACCGGCTGATACAAGGTCGCGAGGACGACCCCTTTGCCACGCTTGGCGTGCATCCGGCTGAAAGCGGCTTTACTGCCTGTGTGCTGCTGCCCGAAGCGGTTGGCGTCAGCGCCCAGACGTTGGATGGCAAGCCGGTCGGCGAACTGGCGGCGATCCACCCGGACGGGCTGTTTTTCGGCAAGGTGAAAATCCGCAAGCGCCAGCCGTTGCGTTACGTCGCCCATTATGGCGATGGCGGCGACCATGTCATGATCGATCCCTATGGCTTCGGCCCGGTCCTGGGGCCGATGGATGATTATTATTTCGCGCAAGGATCGCACGGACGCCTGTTCGACAAGCTGGGCGCGCATGCAATGACCCATGACGGAGTGACCGGCACGCATTTTGCCGTGTGGGCGCCCAATGCAAAGCGCGTGTCGGTGGTGGGCGACTTCAATCGCTGGGATGGCCGCCGCGCGCCGATGCGCCGCCGGGCGGATGCTGGCGTGTGGGAGATTTTCCTGCCCGATGTCGGGCCGGGCAGCGCGTATAAATATGAGATTATGGGCGCGGATGGCGTCATCCTGCCGCTCAAGGCCGACCCCTTTGCCTTTCAGTCCGAACTGCGCCCCTCGACCGCGTCGATCGTCGCCGCGCCGCTTGACCATGAATGGGGCGACGAACGGCATAAGGACCATTGGCAGAAGGCCGATGCGCGGCGTGAGCCGGTGTCGATTTACGAAGTCCATGCCGGGTCATGGCAGCGGGACGAGTCCGGCGATTTCCTGAGCTGGGATGAACTGGCGCGGCGGTTGATCCCCTATGTCGTCGGCATGGGCTTTACCCATGTCGAATTTCTGCCGATCAGCGAATATCCCTATGATCCCAGTTGGGGATACCAGACGCTGGGTCTCTATGCGCCGACCGCGCGGTTCGGCGATCCGGCGGGCTTTGCGCGTTTTGTCGACGGGGCGCACCAGGCCGGGATTGGCGTTATTCTGGATTGGGTGCCGGCGCATTTCCCGACCGACGAACATGGGCTGGCCTATTTTGACGGCACGGCGCTGTATGAACATGCCGATCCGCGCAAGGGATTCCACCCCGACTGGAATACCGCCATCTATAATTTCGGGCGGCGCGAGGTATCGCAATATCTGGTCAATAATGCGCTGTTCTGGGCCGAGCGCTATCATGTCGACGGGCTGCGCGTCGATGCCGTCGCCTCGATGCTCTATCTCGATTATTCGCGGGCGCCCGGCGAGTGGGTGCCCAACGATCATGGCGGGCGGGAGAATGTGGAGGCAGTGGCCTTCCTCCAGCAACTCAACACCGTCCTGTACGGCACCCATGGCGGGGTGATGACGATCGCGGAGGAATCGACTAGCTGGCCCGACGTGTCGCGCCCGGTGCATAGCGGTGGCCTGGGTTTCGGTTTCAAATGGAATATGGGGTTCATGCACGATACGCTGCGCTATTTGCAGCGCGATCCGGTGCATCGCTGCCATCATCATGACGACATCACCTTCGGCCTGCTCTACGCCTTTACCGAGAATTTCGTGCTGGCGCTGAGCCATGACGAGGTGGTGCATGGCAAGGCGTCGTTGCTGCACAAGATGCCGGGCGATGACTGGCAGAAATTCGCCACGCTGCGGGCCTATTATGGCCTGATGTGGGGGTATCCCGGCAAGAAGCTGCTGTTCATGGGGCAGGAGTTCGCCCAGCGCGGGGAGTGGAGCGAGGACCGGGCGCTCGACTGGCATCTGGTCGATCATCCCCCCCACCAGGGGGTGCAGCAATGGGTGAGCGATCTCAACCATCTCTATCGCTCCCGACCGGCGCTGCATGCGCGCGATTGCGAGCCGGAGGGGTTTGAATGGGTGCTGGTAGATGCCGCCGCCGACTCCGTCTTTGCGTGGGTGCGGCGGGCGCCCGGCGCGCGTCCGATCGTCGTCATCAGCCATTTTACGCCATTGCTGCGGCATGGTTACCGGATGCGTTTGCCATCGGGCGGAACGTGGCGCGAAATATTGAACAGCGACGCGGCCGGTTATGGCGGCAGCAATGCAGGAAATATGGGCATGGTGACGGCGGATGAGGAGGGATGGGCCAATGTAACCATTCCCCCATTCGCGACGTTGATGCTGGAACTGGATATTTAAGGAAGCCGACGGGCGCGTGCAGGCGACGGACGGGGCAATGCGAGGAGAGGCCCGAAATGCAGCAACCACGAAACCAGCCGATCGCCCGTGACGCCATGGCCTATGTGCTGGCGGGAGGGCGCGGCAGTCGCCTGGCGGAACTGACCGACAAGCGCGCCAAGCCTGCCGTCCATTTTGGCGGCAAGGCGCGGATCATCGATTTTGCCCTGTCCAATGCGCTTAACAGCGGTATTCGCCGCATCGGCGTGGCGACGCAGTATAAGGCGCATTCGCTGATCCGCCATTTGCAGCGCGGCTGGAACTTCTTTCGTCCCGAACGCAACGAGAGCTTCGATATTCTGCCCGCCAGCCAGCGCGTGTCGGAAAGCCAATGGTATGAAGGGACCGCCGACGCCGTGTTCCAGAATATCGACATCATCGAAAGTTATGCGCCCGAATATATGGTGCTGCTGGCGGGCGATCATGTCTATAAAATGGACTATGAGCTGATGCTCCAGCAGCATGTCGATAGCGGCGCGGACGTGACGGTCGGCTGCATGGAAGTGCCGCGTAGCGAGGCGTCCGGCTTTGGCGTGATGCATGTCGATGAAAAGGACTGGATCACCGCCTTCGTCGAAAAGCCAAAAGACCCGCCAGCCATTCCCGGCCAGCCCGATATGGCCCTGGCGTCGATGGGCATCTATGTTTTCCAGACCCGGTTCCTGATCGAGCAGTTGCGCCGCGATGCGGACGATCCGGCCAGCAAGCGCGACTTTGGCGGCGACATCATCCCCCATATCGTCAAGCATGGCAAAGCGGTGGCGCACCGCTTTTCGAGCAGTTGCGTGCGTGCCGAAAGCGAGCTGGTTCCCTATTGGCGCGACGTGGGGACGATCGATGCCTATTGGCAGGCGAGCATCGACCTGACCGACGTGGTGCCCTCGCTGGATCTGTATGACCGCAGCTGGCCGCTATGGACCTATTCCGAAGTCACTCCGCCCGCCAAGTTCGTGCATAATGAGGATGGACGGCGCGGGTCCGCGACATCGTCGCTGGTGGCCGGCGGTTGCATTGTGTCGGGTTCATCGCTGCATCGCAGCCTGCTGTTTTCCGGGGTCAAGACACATAGCTTTTCGTCGGTCACCGACAGCGTGATCATGCCCAATTGCGAGATCGGGCGCGGGGCGCGGTTGCACAAATGCGTGCTCGATTCCGGCATCATCATCCCGCCCGGCCTGATCATCGGCGAACATCCGGAGGAGGATGCGCAGCGCTTTCGCCGGACCGACAGCGGCATATGTCTGGTCACGCAGCCGATGATCGAGCGGCTGGTGGCTTGAGCGGTCGCATGGCGATGAAATTGCTGTCGGTTGCATCCGAAATCTATCCGCTGGTCAAGACGGGCGGCCTGGCCGACGTCGCAGGTGCGCTGCCGGGGGCGCTGGCGGCGCAGGATGTGCAGGTGCGCACGTTGGTGCCGGGTTATCCCGGCGTGATTGCGCGTCTGGGCAAGGCGAAGGTGGTGCGTCGCTATGAGGCGCTGTTCGGCGTTCCCGCGACGGTGCTGGCGGCGAGCGTCGACGGACTGGACCTGCTGGTACTGGATGCGCCCGATTTCTACGCGCGCGAAGGCGGTCCCTATGGCGATCCTGCGGGCAATGAGTGGCCTGACAACTGGCGGCGTTTTGCGGCCCTGTCGCGGGTGGGGGCGGATATTGCAGCGGAAGGACTGAAGGGCTGGCGGCCCGATGTCGTCCATGTCCATGACTGGCAGGCTGCGATGACCGCGGCCTATATGCGCTTTGGTCCGGCCCATGGCGTGCCCAAGGTGGTGACGATCCACAATCTGGCGTTTCAGGGGCGGTTCGGCGCGGACATCTTTGCCGCGCTGGGCCTGCCGCAGGAGGCGTGGGGGGTGGATGGCGTCGAATATTATGGCGGCATCGGTTATTTGAAGGCGGGGCTGGTATCGGCGGATGCGATTACGACAGTCAGTCCGACATATGCGGAGGAAATTCGTTCGCCGGTCCATGGCATGGGGCTGGACGGCCTGATCAACGGGCGGGTGGACCGCCTGCACGGCATATTGAACGGGGTCGATACCGACATCTGGAATCCGGCAAATGATGCTTTGATTTCAAAGCCTTATTCCGCACGGTCGCTTGGTGGGCGGACGACCAACCGGCGGGCGCTGGAAAGCCGATTTGGCCTGGATCATGACGGCGCGCCGATCTTCATCATCGTCAGTCGGTTGACCTGGCAGAAGGGGATGGACCTGCTGGTGGACGCGATCGATCATCTGGTCGGGCTGGGTGCGAAGCTCGCCGTGCTGGGATCGGGCGACCATCCGCTGGAGGGTGCATTTCTGGGCGCGGCGGACCGGCATCGCGGACGGATCGGCGTGCAGATCGGCTATGATGAGCCGCTGTCGCACCTGATGCAGGCGGGGGGAGACGCCATATTGATCCCGTCGCGATTCGAGCCGTGCGGACTGACCCAGCTTTATGCGTTGCGCTATGGCTGCGTGCCGGTGGTGGCGCGGGTCGGCGGGCTGGCCGATACGGTGATCGACGCCAATGAGGCGGCGCTGGCGGCGCTGGCGGCGACAGGCATCGTCTTTGCCCCGTCCGATCCGCTGGCCTTGCATGGTGCGATCGGCAGGGCGGTGCGATTGCATGGACAACGGCCTGTCTGGCAGGCGATGCAGCGGGCGGGGATGCGCAGCGAAGTGTCGTGGGATCATAGCGCGGCGCGCTATGCGGCGCTGTACCGGGCGTTGCTGGCGGAGGTGGCGTGAGCGGGGGCGGATGTGCGCCGGTCATCGGCGCTGCCGCCACCCGCTTTTCGATCTGGGCGCCGGACGCCGAACAGCTATGGCTGTGCCTGTTCGATGACGCGGATCGGGAGCGGCGCGCGCCGATGCTGCGCGACGTCGATGGCGTGTGGCATGTCGAGTTGTCCGGCGTCGGGGCGGGCGCGCGGTACGGCGTGCGCGCGGATGGCCCTTATGATCCGGCGGCGGGGCTGTGGTTCGATCCCGACAAGCTACTGCTCGATCCCTATGCTCCGGCAGTCGACCGGGCCTTCGTCTATGACCCGGCGCTGACGGCCAAGCGGGGGGAGGGCGAGGACACGGCGCCGCTTTGCCCGAAGGGGGTGGTGGTTGCGCCGTCGATGCCGCTCCCCGCCAGGCCGCCGCATTTTACGCCGGGCGGCCTGATCTACGAACTGCATGTGCGCGGCTTTACGATGCTGCATCCCGATGTGCCGGAGGCGCTGCGCGGCACCATCGCCGCGCTGGCCCATCCGGCGATCATCGCGCATTTGAAGCAGTTGCATGTGTCCGCCGTGGAGCTGATGCCGATCAACGCCTGGATCGACGAGCGGCATCTGGGGCCGATCGGCCTGACCAACTATTGGGGCTATAATCCGGTCAGCTGGTTCGCGATCGACCCGCGCCTGGCGCCGGGCGGCATGGCGGAACTGCGCGCCACGGTGGCGGCTTTGCAGGACGCAGGGATCGGCGTGATCCTGGACATGGTCTATAATCATAATGGCGAGAGCGACATGCAGGGACCGACGCTGTCGCTGCGTGGCCTCAATGCCCGCGACTATTTCCGCCATGCCGATAGTGGGGAACTGATCAACGATACCGGGACCGGCAACAGCATCGCGTGCAACCAGCCGATGGTGCGCCGCCTGATCCTGGATTCACTCCGCCATTTCGTGACGCAGGCGGGGGTGGATGGCTTCCGTTTCGATCTGGGGCCAGCGCTGGGGCGGATGACGGACGGGTTCGACCCCCATGCGCCGTTGCTGGAGGAGATGCGGGCCGACCCGGTGCTGGCCGACCGGGTGATGATCGCGGAGCCATGGGATATTGGACCGGGCGGTTATCAACTGGGCCGGTTCGGGCAGGAGTGGCTGGAGTGGAACGACCGCTATCGTGACGACATGCGGCGCTTCTGGCGGGGGGACGCCGGGATGCTGGGTGGATTTGCCACGCGCCTGGCGGGATCGTCCGACATATTCGGCGGGGATGCGACCCGGACCGTCAACTTTCTGGCCGCCCATGATGGTTTCACGCTGGCGGACCTTACCGCCTATGAGCAGCGGCATAACCACGCCAATGGCGAGCAGAATCGCGATGGCCATGGCGAAAATCTGAGCTGGAACAATGGTGTCGAGGGGGTGAGCGACGATCCCGTCATCATAGCGGCGCGGCGGCGTGACGTGATGGCGCTGCTCTCCACCCTCTTCTGTTCGCGCGGCGCGATCATGCTGAGCGCGGGCGATGAATTTGGCCGCAGCCAGCAGGGCAATAATAATGCCTATGCGCAGGATAATGCGATTGGCTGGATCGACTGGGCCGGGCGTGACCGGGAGATTGAAGCCCACGCATTCACCCTGGCAGCGCTGCGGGCGCGATGTCCTGATTTTAAGGATATTGCCATGCTGCGTGAGGAGGATGTGGCATGGACCGACCAGAGCGGCCGCGCCATGGACGTTGCCCAATGGGAGCAGCCGGAGCGACGCTGCGTTGCGCTGCATTTCCTGCGATCGGGATGGACATTGTGCGTGAATGGCAGCGCAGAGCCCTGCGAATTTCACCTGGGCGATGATCGCTGCGTAACTGTTGCCAGCCGAAGCCTGTTGTTGCTCGATCCATTACCCCGCTAAGGGGCGTGAGTCTCCCGACGGTCGGGACTGGAACGAGCAAGAGAAAGTTGACCTGATGCCGGACGAACACCCCCCCATATTTCGAGGCTATCGGCGCGGAAAGATCAGGGGGTCCATGCCGGGTTCGGCCTATCCAGCGATGATCGACACGCTGCGCGATTTTCTGGACGATCTCGCCGCCGCCAAGCTTGATGAAACGACGATCGAGGCGCTGGCAGCGGACCTGCAGCAATGGCGCGGGCGACTGGCACCGTTGAAGGCAAGCGAGGAACATCGGATGTTCGGGCGGGTCGACAATGTGCCGGGTCACGGCCAGGTCATGTGTCCCGCCATCGACATCGAAGAGCTGGATGAGACGTCTGTTCGGGCGCAGGTGACCTTTGGCGACTATTTTCTGGGGGGCAATGCGGCCGCTCATGGCGGCGCGGTGTCGCTCATGTTCGACGAACTGCTTGGCATGTCGGCCAATGCTGGTCCGGGCGGCGTGGCGCGCACTGCCTATCTGCACATCAATTATCGCGCGATCACACCCATGAACCGGCCATTGACGGTGACCGCGACCGTTTATGCAATCGAAGGCAGAAAGCGGTTCGTGCGCGGGGAATTGAAGGATGGGGAGCGGCTGTGCGCCGATGCCGATGGGCTGTTTCTGGAACTGCTGCCCGGCCAGCAATGATGTGGTGAGTCCAGCTGGGTTCGAACCAGCGACCTACTGATTAAAAGTCAGTTGCTCTACCGACTGAGCTATGGACCCCAACTGCTTAGGTGCGGACGCCCTAGAGGGGGCGGCGGGGATGGTCAACCTCTTGTGGCATGCTTTGGCTGGCTTTTTGCAGGCGGGCGCGGAGGTGACGGACGTTGAGCCCTGAGCGGGGATCGCGCCAGGTGGGGGCGATGCTGTAGAGCGGGGTCAAAACGAAATCGCGCGTGGCAAAGGCGGGATGGGGGATCGTCAGTGCAGGGCTGTCCCATGCGCCGCCCGACCACAGGATGATGTCGATGTCGATGCTGCGCGCGCCCCAGCGGCGGTAGCGGCGCCGGCCTAGCGCCCGTTCGATCGACTGGAGCCATGCCAGCATGGCGGGCGGGGCAAGCGGGCTTTGGACCAGCAGCGCGGCGTTGGCGTAGCGGCGGCGGGACGGACCGATGGGTGGCGTTTCGATCGTCGGCGAGATTGCGATCACCCGGCCGTGCTGCGCGATTCGCGCAGTCGCTTCGACCAATAGCCTGCGCGGCGTCAGGCGAGCGGACAGGGCGCGGTTCGATCCCAGCGCCAGGGCATAGAGATGGAGGATCGCGGTCGCCATGAGCTGCGCTTACAGCTGTGGCGCGCGCGCGCAAGCGGCGCGTTCAGGATTGTGCGGGTGGCGCTTTGCCATGTTTCGCTGATGCCTTCATTTCTTCATAGACGACGTCGCGCGCATCGGGCTCCAGCGCCTCCAGATATTTGATCGCGGCCTTGTAGGTCAGGAAATCCTTGCCATCGGCGATGATCGGCACGGTGCGGCCATTATAGATTCGCCTGAGCAGGCGTCGTTGCGTCCTGCCGATCGGCGACGCGCTTTCGGTGTCGGTCATGGTCTGTGGTGGAACCTTGTGCATGAAAAAGGGCGGCTCCTTGCGGGGCCGCCCTTTTTGTAAAGCCTTGAGTGAAAGCCGATCAGCGCGAATAGAATTCGACGACCAGATTGGGTTCCATCTTCACCGGATAGGGCACTTCGTCCAGCGTGGGAACGCGGACATAGGTGACCTTGGCGGCGCCATCGGGCGAGACATAGTCGGGGATGTCGCGTTCGGCCAGGGCCTGCGCTTCCATCACCAGCGCCATTTCCTGCGCCTTCTTGCCCAGGGTGATTTCGTCGCCCGGCTTCACCAGACGCGAGGCAATGTTGCACTTCACGCCGTTCACATAGATGTGGCCGTGCGAAACGATCTGGCGCGACGCGAAGATGGTCGGCGCGAACTTGGCGCGATAGACGACGGCGTCCAGGCGGCGTTCGAGCAGACCAATGAGGTTCTGGCCGGTGTCGCTCTTCATGCGGCTGGCTTCGAAATAGTTCTTCTTGAACTGCTTTTCGGTGATGTCGCCGTAATAGCCCTTCAGCTTCTGCTTGGCGCGCAGCTGGATGCCATAGTCGGACACCTTGCCCTTGCGGCGCTGGCCGTGCTGACCGGGACCATATTCGCGCTTGTTGACAGGCGATTTGGGACGGCCCCAGATATTCTCGCCCATGCGACGGTCGAGTTTATACTTGGCGCTTGTGCGCTTCGTCATAGATAATTCCTTACAAATGCTAACAACTAAGCTCGCCCTGAAAGGGTGAGCATCATTCCCGGTATCGCCTACGTCCGTTTTGCGTTTGTGCGCTCAGGGGCAGGGCCGCCGCTTCACCGGGATGCGAGGCCAATTGCGAAGGCGCGCCTATGGCCACAAGGGGGCGGCATGTCAACCCTCGACAGGGGCGCAGGCTGCGCCTAATTGGCGGGGCATGAACCCTGATGACTATAGCAGCATGGCAGAGGTGCGGGCGGGCGTCGATGCGATCGACCGCGATCTGGTGGCGCTGCTGGCCCAACGCTTTGCCCATATGCGCGCCGCCGCGCGGATCAAGCCGGATCGCGGTGCCGTGCGGGACGAGGCGCGCAAGCGTCAGGTGATCGATCAGGCCTGCGCGCAGGCGGCGCAACTGGGCGTGCCGGTGGCAATCGTCGCCGATCTTTGGGAGCAGCTGGTCGAAGCGTCGATTGCCTATGAAATGGCCGAATTCGACCGGACGCGAGGATAGAATCCCGACCCGTTCGGAGGAGGGGGTGTCAGACCCTTAGCGTTCGCGCGGGCGATTGAGGTGGGACAGGACGCCACGCAGCGTCCGCACCTCCAGATGGTTCCAGCCCGGCTTGGTCAGCAGGTTGCGCAACGTCAGCTTGGTTGCGGGCGCGCGATCGGGTGGGAAAAAATAGCCGACCTTTTCCAGCAGCGTGTTGAGCTGCTCGATCATCCCTTCCAACTCCACCTGCGGCGCGGGTTCGCCCAGGTCGGTGACGGTCGGTTGCGACAGATTAGCCTGTTTCGACCATTCATAGGCGCAGAGGATGACCGCCTGGGCAAGGTTCAGGGAACCGAATTCCGGGTTGATCGGCACGGTCAATATCTTGCGGGCGAGCGCCACATCCTCGGTTTCCAGACCGGATCGCTCCGGCCCGAAAATATAGGCGCAGCGGCCCTGAGCAGCGTGGATTTCGCGGGCGGCTTCCTCTGGCGTGACGACCGGCTTGGTCACGCCACGCTTGCGCACGGTGGTCGCATAGACATGGGCGCAATCGGACACGGCGTCGGCGAGGGTTTCAAAGACCTGCGCCTGATCGAGAATGAAGTCTGCGCCCGCGGCTGAAGGGCCGGCATCCGGATTGGGCCAGCCATCGCGCGGCGCGACCAGCCGCATTTCGGTAAGGCCGAAATTGAGCATGGCGCGCGCGGCCTTGCCGATATTTTCGCCAAGCTGGGGGCGGACCAGGACGATGACGGGGGGAGGGGGGAAAGCTGTCATTTCAATACCGTTCGTCCTGAGTAGGGGCTGAGCCTGTCGAAGCCCCGTATCGAAGGATTTGCGCGCGGCCTGCCGAATGGCGTCCCAGTCTCCCGCGATCAATCCTTCCTTCTTTTTGCGCGACCAGCCCTTGATCTGCTGTTCGGCGGAAAGCGCTTCGTCCCGCGTCCCGAAATCCTGGCTCCAGACCAACGCGACCGGGCGACGGGTCTGCGTGTATCCCGAAATCTCGCCCGACTGGTGCTGGGCGATGCGTTGCTCCAGATTATCAGTGTGGCCGACATAATAGCTGCCGTCGGCGCAATGCAGCATATAAGTATGAAACGTCATTGCGCGGTCCTTCGATACGCCATTTCGACTTCGCTCAATGGCTACTCAGGACGAACGGAGGCGGGTGTATGAAGCATCTCCTTCACCCCCCCACTTCCTTCACCGTGCTCGCAAATTCCTCGAAATCCTTGGCGTCGGTGAAGTCCTTATAGACGCTGGCGAAGCGGATATAGGCGACGCTGTCGAGGCGTTTGAGGCCTTCCATCACCAGTTCGCCGATCGTGCGGGCAGACACTTCGCTGTCGCCGCTGGTTTCGAGCTGGCGCTGGATGCCTGAGATGAGTTTTTCGATCCGGCTGGGGTCGATCGGGCGCTTGCGGCAGGCGATGCCGATCGAACGGGTCAGCTTGTCGCGCTCAAAGGCTTCTTTGCGGCCCTCGCTCTTGACTACCCAGATGTCGCGCAACTGGATGCGTTCGAAGGTGGTGAAGCGCGCGCCGCAGGCTTCGCACTGGCGGCGACGGCGGATGGCATTGCCATCTTCCGTCGGCCGACTGTCCTTCACCTGACTGTCCTCATGGGCGCAAAAGGGGCAGCGCATTCACATTCTCCCACAAGTTCCCCCTCTCGCTTGCGGGAGGGGCCAGGGGGTAGGCCTGTCCTAACGCTGCCTAAGCCGGACAGACCCCACCCCAACCCCTCCCCTGAAGGAGAGGGGCTTCATGTTGCTCAATAAATCGGGAAGCGGCTTGTCAGGGCCAGCACCTTGTCACGCACATGGGCTTCGACCTGGCCGTCCCCTTCGTCGCCGTTGCGCTTGAGCCCTTCGACGACCTGCGCGATCAGTTCGCCGATCTCGCGGAATTCCGCTTCACCAAAACCGCGGGTGGTGCCAGCGGGGGTGCCAAGGCGGACGCCCGACGTCACGAACGGGCTGGCGGTGTCGAACGGCACATTATTCTTGTTGCAGGTGATGAAAGCGCGGTCGAGCGCCTTTTCAGCGGCCTTGCCGGTGGTGTTCTTGGCGCGCAGATCGACCAGCATCAGATGATTGTCGGTGCCGCCCGATACGATCGACAGCCCAGCATCGGCCAGCGTGGCGGCCAGCGTCCGCGCATTGGCGACGATCTGGTGGGCATAGGCCTTGAATTCAGGGCTGAGCGCTTCCTTGAATGCGACCGCCTTGGCCGCGATGATGTGCATCAGCGGGCCGCCCTGCATGCCGGGGAAGATGGCGCTGTTGATCTTCTTGGCGATCGCTTCGTCATTGCACAGGACAATGCCGGAGCGCGGGCCACGCAGCGACTTGTGGGTCGTGGTGGTGGTGACATGGGCATGAGGGACGGGCGAGGGATGCGCGCCGCCCGCGACCAGGCCGGAGAAATGCGACATGTCGGCGAGCAGATAGGCGCCCACTTCGTCGGCAATCTCGCGGAAGCGCGGGAAATCCCATACGCGCGAGTAAGCGGTGCCGCCGCAGATGATGAGCTTGGGCTTGCACTCGCGGGCGATGCGGGCGACTTCGTCCATGTCGATCAGATGATCGTCGGCGCGCACGCCATAGGGAACCGGGTTGAACCATTTGCCGCTCATATTGACCGGCGACCCATGGGTCAGGTGGCCACCCGACGACAGGTCGAGACCCATGAAGGTATCGCCCGGCTGGAGCAGCGCCAGGAACACGGCCTGATTCATCTGGCTGCCGCTATTGGGCTGCACATTGGCGAAATTGGCGCCGAACAATTGCTTGGCGCGCTCGATCGCCAGCGTTTCGACCACATCGGCATATTCGCAGCCGCCATAATAGCGCTTGCCCGGATAGCCTTCGGCATATTTGTTGGTGAAGATGGAGCCAGCGGCTTCCAGCACCGCCTTCGACACGATGTTTTCGGACGCGATCAGCTCGATCTTGTCCTGCTGACGCTTCAGCTCATTGCCGATCGCACCGAAGATTTCCGGGTCCGCGCTGGCAAGGCTTTCGCTGAAAAAGCCGTCCTGGCGGATGGCGGGGGCGAGGGTGTCGATGCTCATCGAAAATTCCTTTCAGAGCGCGGGTCAGATTGCGGGTTGGGACAGTTTTTCGACGCGGCCGCTGTGGCGGCCTCCGCCAAATTCGGTGGTGAGGAAAGCGGTGACGCAGGCCTTGGCCATGTCCACGCCGGTCAGGCGTGCGCCCATGGCGAGGACATTGGCGTCATTATGTTCGCGGCTGAGCGCGGCGGACAGCGGTTCCCCGACCAGCGCGGCGCGGCAGGCCGGGTTGCGATTGACCGCGATCGAGATGCCGATGCCTGAGCCGCAGAGCGCAATGCCACGTTCGGCGTCGCCAGACGCTATGGCTGTCGCCAGTTTGTAACCATAATCGGGATAATCGACCCGGTCGGCGGTGGCCGGACCCAGATCGGCGACATCATGCCCTTCATCACGCAGCCATTGGGCTAGTTCCGCTTTCAGATCGACGGCGGCATGATCGGATGCGATGGCGATTTTCATATGGAATGTGTCCCTTCACCACGGGGGTGATTCGTTCCCGCGCCTCATAGGGGGTGAGGGCGGCAATTGCCACCTTGGACCGCCGCCCTTATGGGAAGGGCCATGACAGGCACGATTTTATCCATATTGATGCTGGCCGGGCTGCTGCTGACAGGCGGCGGGCTGTATGTGATGGTCAAGCTGCGCGATCGCAAGCGCGGCGCGCTGATGATCGTCGCGGGGCTGGTTATGTTCGGCAATGTGGCGATCACGGCGATTCCGGGGCCGGACCTGCCGGGGCTGGAGCAGCGCTGAGCCATACGGGCAAGGCCGAGCGAGGGGCTGGCCCGTGTTAACACCGTTCGGGCTGAGCGCAGTCGAAGCCCTGCACTGAGCAAAGCGAAGTGGCTTCGACTGCGCTCAGCCAAGCCCTTCGACTTCGCTCAGGGCGAACGGGCATGGGGAGTGGAAGCCCCTTGCCTTCCACTATCCTCAGCGGATCGGCGAGTCCGGGGACAGGCGCATGTCGAGATAATTGTCGACCGACTTCATCAGCTGGTCGAGTTCATGTTCGAAGAAATGGTTGGCGCCACGGATTTCGTCGTGGTGGATGGTGATGCCCTTTTGCGTGCGCAGCTTGTCGACCAGCTTTTGCACGGCGCTGGCGGTCACGACTTCGTCCGAGGTTCCCTGCACGATGATACCCGATGAGGGGCAGGGTGCGAGGAAGGAGAAATCATACATGTTGGCCGGCGGCGCAACCGAGATGAAGCCGCGAATTTCCGGGCGGCGCATCAGCAGCTGCATCCCGATCCACGCACCGAAGGAGAAGCCCGCGATCCAGGTGGTCTGCGCTTCGGGATGGAAGCTCTGCACCCAGTCGAGCGCCGCTGCGGCGTCGGACAGTTCGCCAATGCCGTTGTCGAACGTCCCCTGGCTGCGGCCCACGCCGCGGAAGTTGAAGCGCAGCACGGCGAAGCCGCGCTTCACGAACGTCTTGTAGAGCGCCTGGGTGATGCGGTCGTTCATCGTGCCGCCGCCCTGGGGGTGCGGATGCAGGATCATGGCGACCGGCGCACGCGGGCGGGGCGGGGGGCTGAAGCGGCCTTCGAGACGACCTTCGGGTCCGGTAAAGATTACGTCGGGCATGGTACCTGTTATCGTTATGGCCACCGAACACCATTGTCAGGCCGGCGGTCGGTGGCAAAAGGACGCGCGCCACGCCATAAGCTGGCGCTGCGCGGCAGACCGCCTATATAGAAGCCGCCGCCATTTCCGCAATCAATGAGTAGCATCGCATCGTGGCTGCCCAACGCCTCTATCTTGACCATGCCGCGACCACGCCGATGTTGCCCGCCGCCAAGGCGGCGATGGTGGATGCGATGGACCGCTGGGCCAACCCGTCCAGCCCCCATGCCGATGGACGCGCGGCGCGCGCCATGCTGGAAATGGCGCGCGCACGGATCGCCGAGGCGCTGGGATGGCGCGGGCATGTGATCTTTACGTCAGGGGCCAGCGAGGCGATTGCGATCGGCCTTGGGCAGGCGAAGGCCGGGCGGGTGATGACGTCGCCGGTCGAGCATGATTCGGTATTGCGGGTGACGGAGGGGGCGGACCGGCTGGCGGTGAATTGGGATGGGGTTGCTTCCCTACTCCGTCATCCCGGCGAAAGCCGGGATCCCGCTTCTTTTGCTGCATTCGAAGAAAAGAGAGATCCCAGCGTTCGCTGGGATGACGTGGTTTTGGCCATCCAGCACGTCAATAATGAAACCGGGGTGATACAGCCGCTCGACGCGCTGGACCGTGACGGAGCGCTATTGTTTGCCGATTGCGCCCAGAGTGCTGGCAAATTGCCAATGCCGAATGCGGACATGATCGCGATCAGCGCGCATAAATTTGGCGGACCGCCGGGTATCGGCGCCTTGCTGGTGCGCGATCTGGGGTTCCTGCACGCCGGGGGCGGGCAGGAACAGGGCTATCGGGCGGGGACGGAGAATTTGCCTGCCATATTGGCGATGGCAGCCGCCTTGGAGGCGCGCACGGAATGGTTGCCTGATGCGGCGCGGCTGCGCGCACGGCTGGACGCGGGGGTCGAGGCAGCGGGCGGGCAGGTCGTCGCGCGTGATGCGCCGCGCATTCCGGCCATAGCCAGCTACCGCATGCCGGGCCTGTCGGCGCGGGCGCAACTGATTCAGTTTGATCTGGCGGGCATATCGGTGTCGGCGGGCAGCGCCTGCTCGTCCGGGTCGCTCAAGACCAGCCATGTGTTGCACGAGGTGGGTTGGGACGAGACGGCGGCGGGCGAGGTGGTGCGGGTCAGCTTCGGGCCGCAAACGGATGAGGCCGATGTCGAGCGGTTCCTGGGGCAATGGACCACCATGGCAGCGCGGGCGGCGCGATGATTTATCTGGATTATCAGGCGACGACGCCGCTGGCCCCCGAAGCGTTCGAGGCGATGGTGCCGTTGCTGCGTGACCAGTTCGCCAATCCGCACAGCGCGCATCGGCTGGGCCGGGCGGCGGCGGCGCAGGTAGAGGTCGCGCGGGAGGAGATAGGTCGATTGCTGCCAAGCGGCGGACGGCTGATCTTCACGTCCGGGGCGACCGAGGCGCTCAATATCGCGATACAGGGTGCGCCAGCGGGTGACATTGTGACGATCGCAACGGAACATGCGGCTGTGCTCGATACGGTGGACGCACTGGGCAGGGCGGGGCGGACAGTCACAATGTTGCCGGTTGGGCCCGATGGGTTGGTGGATATGGATGCCGCCGCGCAGGCTATCCGGCCGGGTGTCGCGCTGGTGGCGGCGATGCTGGTGAATAACGAGATTGGCGTGATCCAGCCGGTCGCGGCACTCGCCGACCTTGCGCATGAGGCAGGGGCGCTGTTCCTGTGCGATGCGGTGCAAGGCTATGGCCGGGTGCCTATCCCCGACACATGCGACATGGTGGCGATCAGCGCGCACAAGATTCATGGTCCCAAGGGGGTGGGCGCCTTGTGGCTGCGCGAGGGGGTGAAGCCCGCCGCGCTGATCCATGGCGGCGGGCAGGAGGGTGGATTGCGGTCCGGCACGCTGTCGCCTGCGCTGTGCGCGGGTTTTGGGGTGGCGGCGCGGTTGATGCAGGATCGGGCGGAGGCGGACCGGACGCATGTCGAAGCGCTTGCTGCCCTGGCACGCGGACTGTTTGCCGACTGGACGCTCAATGGCAGCGCGGACGCGCGTTATCCCGGCAATCTCAACCTGCGCAGGGACGGGATCGACGGCGCGCGGTTGTTGTCATATTGCCGCAATGTTGCTTTTTCGTTGGGAAGCGCTTGCGCAAGCGGGTCCGGGCGTCCTAGCCATGTGCTGCGCGCGCTGGGCCTGACCGATGCCCAGGCGCGTGGATCGGTGCGGATCGGCTTTGGCCGCTACACGACACCGGCCGAACTGGAGAGCGCTGCGGAAGCATTGAACATGGCGGCAGCCGCACAAGCGGCGCCGTGACAGGGAGCGTCGCATCAATGACCAGGATCATTTTCATCAGCGCCGATGGCGAGCGACGGCAGGAAGTCGATGCTCCGGCGGGGTCGATCCTGCTGGATGTAGCGCAGGCCGCGGGTCAGCCACTGGAGGGTACGTGCGAGGGGCAGATGGCGTGTTCCACCTGCCATGTCATCGTCGACGCGGCGGATTTCCCGCAACTCAGCCGGGCGAGCGAGGATGAGGAGGACATGCTGGACCTGGCGGCATCCGCCACGCGCACCAGCCGCCTGTCCTGCCAGATCGTCCTGCCGGAAGGACTGAAAAGCCTGACCGTCCGTATCCCGTCCGAATCCTACAATATGCAGGGCATGTGAGCATCGTCATGGGCCGACCATTCCGCATCGCCGCGCTGGCCGCTCTTATGTGCATGGCCACAACCGCGCCCGCCGCGCCGAAGAAGGCCGCGCCAGAGCCAGTGCCAACAGGGCGGCTTGATTCGCTGCTGCCGCCGCCACCCCGCTATCTGGTGCCGCAATCGGCGCTGGCGTCGGTGCGCAATCCCCGGTCGATCGAGGAGGAGACGGGCGGGCGGCTGGGCATCGCGCTGGTCGACAGCAAGGGCGCGTTGATCCTGGGGTTCAACCGGGACGATCGCTTTGCGCTCTGTTCGACCTTCAAGGCGCCGCTGGCCGCTGCCGTGCTGATCGGTGCGGAAGGCGGGAAATTCGGGCTGGAGGGGGAAATCCCCTTCGGCAAGGACGACATACTTGATTATGCGCCGGTGGTGAAAAAGAACAGGAAACGCGGCCGGATGAGCATGGCCGAACTGGCGCAGGCGGCGGTCGAGGTGAGCGACAACAGCGCGGCGAACCTGCTGCTGCCGATGGTGGGCGGGCCGGAGGGGTTGACCGCCTTCATGCGCGCCCATGGGGACAGCGTGACCCGGCTGGACCGCAACGAACCGGCATTGAACGAAAATGCCCCGGACGATCCGCGCGACACCACCACCCCCGCCGCCATGGCGGAATTGATGGGGCGGTTGTTGTTCCGCGACATGAAGGGCGAGAGCGCAGATCGCTTGCGTGGCTGGCTCAACGCCAGCACCACTGGCGACAACAGGATCAAGGCGGGGCTGCCCGAAGGCTGGACGTCGGGCAGCAAGACCGGATCGTGCGGCACCGCCTATAATGACGTGGCGCTGGTGAAGGCGCCGTCGGGCGAGGAATATATCCTTGCCATCTATCTCGATCGACCGACCGTGGATGCCAAGGCGGCGGAGGCCGCGATCGCGCAGGCGGCGCAGGCCGCGCTCGATTTTCTGGCCAAGGCGCAGAAGAGCGGGCTGGATTGACCACAGTCCGTTCGCTTCGAGCGAAGTCGAGAAGCCGTTGCGCTGTTGTGTCTCGACTTCGCTCGACACGAACGGACATGGTGTGTGGCCCCTTGCCATCCCCATCCTTCTTCGCCATATGCCGCGCCGGGAGTCGGGCGGACGAGGTCGTCGCCAACCTGGTCAGGTCCTGACGGAAGCAGCCACAGTGATTTTGCCGCGGGTCGTTCCGGCTCCCACCTTCCAGCCATCATCCAGCTTCGACAATAGCCATCCGAACGGCTAGACAAGCCCCATGTCCGATTCCCCCCAGCCCTATCGCGTCCTTGCGCGCAAATATCGGCCGCGCAATTTTCGCGAGTTGATCGGCCAGGACGCGATGGTCCAGACGCTGGGCAATGCGATCAGGCGGGGACGGCTGGCCCATGCCTTTCTGATGACCGGGGTGCGCGGGGTCGGCAAGACATCGACCGCGCGGCTGATCGCCAAGGCGTTGAACTGCATTGGCGAGGATGGGCAGGGCGGGCCGACGATCGACCCGTGCGGCGTGTGCGAGCCGTGCCGCGCGATTGCCGAAGGGCGGCATATCGACGTGGTCGAAATGGATGCGGCCAGCCATACCGGCGTCGACGATGTGCGCGAGATCATCGAGGCGGTGCGCTATGCCGCCGTGTCGGCGCGCTACAAGATCTACATTATCGACGAAGTGCACATGCTCTCCAAAAATGCGTTCAACGCGCTGTTGAAAACGCTGGAGGAGCCGCCTGCCCATGTGAAATTCCTGTTCGCCACGACCGAGGTGAACAAGGTGCCGGTGACGGTGCTGTCGCGCTGCCAGCGGTTCGATCTGCGCCGGATTCCGGCTGAATTGCTCGCGGGGCATTTCGCCCATGTGGTGGAGGCCGAAGGCGTCGCGGCGGAGGCGGACGCGCTGTCGCTGATCGCGCAGGCGGCCGAAGGATCGGCCCGCGACGGGCTGTCGATACTCGACCAGGCGATTGCCCATGCCGAGATGGGCGAGGGCGAGCCGGTGGTCACAGCGACCCAGGTTCGCGACATGCTGGGCCTGTCGGATCGCGGATCGGTGCGCCGGTTGCTGGGGCTGTTGCTGGAGGGCGACACTGCCGCCTTGCTGGGCGGTGCGCGCGATCAATATGCGCTGGGGGTGGAGCCGCTGGCGCTGATGCGCGGGCTGCTGGAACTGGTGCATGCCGTGACGCTGGTGAAGGCGGGGCGCGACATTGCCAGCCCCGGCCAGTCGGCTGAGGAGCGCGAGATGCTGGCCGACTGGGCGTCGCACCTCGGCTTCGCGCCCCTGCATCGCTTGTGGCAGTTGCTGCTGAAAGGTCATGACGAGGTGGCGGGAGCGATCCTGCCGATCGAAAGCTGTGAAATGGCGCTGTTGCGGGTGATGCACGCGGCGACCATGCCCGATCCGGGCGAACTGGCGCGGCTATTGCGCGAGGGCGGGCCTGTCGCAGCAGCGACGCCGGGCGCGGTTGCCGCCGCGCCATCGGCTGGCCCAGCCGCGAAGCTGCCTGCGACGTTCGAGGATTTGATCGAGGCGCTGTGGCAAAGGGGCAAGGGGCAACTGGCGCAGGAACTGCATGACTGCGTCGGGTTGGTCCGTTATGCGCCGCCTGAGCTGGATTATCGCGCGACGCCGCAATTGCCGTCCGATTTCGCGGCGCGACTGACCCAGGCGTTGCGGGAGATGACGGGCATCGGCTGGCGCGTGGCGGTGAGCGATGCGGCGGCGCAACCGACCTTGCTGGAACGGGAGGAAGCGGCCAAGGCCGACGCCCGCGCCGAAATTCTGGAAATTCCGGTGGTCAAGGCGGCAATGGCCGCTTTCCCCGACGCTGCGCTGGTCGAAACCGATCAGCCGGAACAATGGAGTGCATGAGGCATGAAGGATCTGAACGAAATATTGGGCATGGCCACCCGCGTGCAGGAGGAATTGCAGCGCGCGCAGGATAATCTGGACAAGCTGGAAGTCGAAGGCGCGGCCGGTGGCGGGCTGGTCAAGGTTCGCGCGTCGGCCAAGGGCCGGATCATTGGCGTGTCGATCGACGACACGCTGCTTGCGCCGTCCGAAAAGCAGATATTGGAGGATCTGATCACCGCTGCGTTCAACGATGCGCGCAAGAAAGCGGATGAAGTCAGCAATGCCGAGATGGGCAAGATGACGTCCGGTCTGCCTTTGCCCCCCGGCTTCAAGCTGCCTTTCTGATGGAATCAGGGGGCCTGTCTGCCCTGCCAAAACCCGATAACCATCGGTTCATCGTTGCGGCATTATGACATGTGACGATTGATTGGTGCGACGGTCATCCCCATAAAGGCGTTGAACCGTAGGACAGGGCCGCTTCTTTTGGCCCCGGAGAGTGAATGACTGTGCAATATCCCCTTCTGCCGCTGCGTGACATTGTCGTTTTTCCGCAGATGATCGTCCCGCTCTTCGTGGGTCGCGACAAGAGCGTTGCCGCGCTGGAAGCGGCGATGGAAGGCTCCAAGGAAATCTTCCTTGTGTCCCAGCTTGACCCGGCAGAGGATGATCCGGGCCGCGATTCCCTCTATGACACTGGCGTCGTCGCCATGGTGCTGCAACTGCTCAAGCTGCCTGACGGCACCGTTCGCGTGCTGGTGGAGGGCAAGCATCGCGCCCGGTTGCAGACGATGGAGAGCAAGGACGGCTATCTGGTTTCGGATGTCGAGACGATAGAGGATATCGCGGCCGAGGGACCGGAAGCGGCCGCGCTGATGCGCTCGGTTGCCGAACAGTTTGAAAATTACGCCAAGCTCAACAAGAAGCTGCCTGCCGAAACGCCGGTGCAGTTGCGCGAGATTGAGGATGCCGGGCGGTTGGCGGACGCGATTTCCGCCAATATCAACGTCAAGGTGTCCGACAAGCAGTCGTTGCTGGTGGAGGCCGATCCGGTCAAGCGGCTGGAGATGGTATTTGCCTTCATGGAAGGCGAACTGGGCGTCCTGCAGGTCGAAAAGAAGATCCGTGGCCGCGTGAAGCGCCAGATGGAAAAGACCCAGCGCGAATATTATCTCAACGAGCAGTTGAAGGCGATCCAGCGCGAACTGGGCAATGGCGATGGTGAGGAAGGCGATGAGCTTGCCGAACTGACCGAGAAGATCGCCAAGACCAAGCTGAGCAAGGAAGCCCGCGCCAAGGCGACGGCCGAGCTGAAAAAGCTGAAGGGCATGCAGCCCATGTCGGCCGAAGCCACGGTCGTGCGCAACTATCTGGACGTGCTGCTGGGCCTGCCCTGGGGCAAGAAGGGCAAGGTCAAGAATGACCTGAAAAAGGCGCAGGATATTCTGGACCAGGATCATTTTGCGCTGGAGAAGGTCAAGGACCGGATCATCGAATATCTGGCCGTGCAGGCGCGCACCAATAAGCTGAAGGGGCCGATCCTGTGCCTCGTCGGCCCGCCGGGCGTGGGCAAGACATCGCTTGGCCGTTCGATCGCCAAGGCGACCGGGCGCGAATTCGTGCGCCAGTCGCTGGGCGGCGTGCGCGACGAGGCGGAAATTCGCGGCCACCGCCGCACCTATATCGGATCGCTGCCGGGCAAGATCGTGACCAACCTGAAAAAGGCCGGTACGATGAACCCGCTGTTCCTGCTCGACGAGATCGACAAGCTGGGACAGGATTTCCGGGGCGATCCCGCGTCGGCGCTGCTGGAAGTGCTGGACCCTGAACAGAATAACAAGTTTCAGGACCATTATCTGGAGATCGACGTCGATCTTTCAGACATCATGTTCGTGACGACGGCCAACTCGTTGAATTTGCCGCAGGCTTTGCTCGATCGCATGGAGATCATCCGGCTGGAGGGCTATACCGAGGATGAGAAGGTCGAGATCGCGCAACGCCATCTGATTGCCAAGCAGATCGATGCCCATGGCCTGAAGGACGGCGAATTCGTCGTGACGGAAGCGGCCGTGCGCGACCTGATCCGCTATTATACGCGCGAAGCGGGTGTCCGCACGCTGGAGCGCGAAATTGCGCGTCTCGCCCGCAAGGCGCTGCGCAAGATATTGGAAGGCGTTTACGAGAAGGTCGAAATTACGCCCGACAATCTGGCCGACTATGCCGGGGTGCGTAAGTTCCGTCACGGCGTGGGTGAGGACGAGCATCAGATCGGCGCGGTGACGGGTCTGGCCTGGACCGAGGTTGGCGGCGAATTGCTGACGATCGAGGCGGTGACCGTGCCGGGCAAGGGCATGATCAAGACCACCGGCAAGCTGGGCGAGGTGATGAACGAATCGGTCCAGGCGGCCTTCTCCTATGTTCGTGCGCGGTCGCCCGGCTATGGGATCAAGCCCAGCCTGTTCAATCGCAAGGACATCCACATCCATCTGCCCGAAGGGGCGGTGCCCAAGGACGGGCCTTCGGCAGGGATCGGCATGGTCACCTGCATCGTGTCCACTCTGACCGGCATCCCGGTGCACAAGGACGTGGCGATGACCGGCGAGGTGACGTTGCGCGGCAGGGTGCTGCCGATCGGCGGCCTGAAGGAGAAGCTGCTGGCGGCGTTGCGCGGGGGCATCAAGACGGTGCTGATCCCGCAGGAAAACGAGAAAGACCTAGCGGAAATTCCGGCCAACATCCGTGACGGGCTGGAAATCGTGCCTGTGTCGCATGTCGATGAAGTGCTTTCGCGGGCGCTGGTCTCGGTGCCCGAAGCCATTGCCTGGACCGAAGAGGATGACCTTGCCGCGCAGCCAAGCAGCGGGTCGAGTCGGGATGGGGATGCTGCACTGCGGCATTGATTGGAGGGAAAAGCGGCGCATATCCGCCGGTTTCGATCGATTGTACGCCTGGGAGCGATAATTTGCATCGAAGCCGGTGACTTCGTCGCTTTCTCTTTGACAGGCGCTGGAAGCTGCGCCTTATTGCGCCGCCTACGCCGCGATTCCTATACAACCAAATAGCACAGGGGGTTCCCAAGGCATGAACAAGCAGGATCTTATCAGCGCTGTCGCGGACAGCAGCGGTCTCAGCAAAAGCGACGCCAGCAAGGCCGTCGAAGGTGTATTCGACGCCATCACCGGTGCGTTGAAGAAGGGCGACGAAGTGCGCCTGGTTGGTTTTGGCACATTTTCCGTTTCGCAGCGCAAGGCGTCGACCGGTCGCAACCCGCGCACCGGCGAGACGATGACGATCAAGGCGTCGGCCCAGCCCAAGTTCAAGGCTGGCAAGGGTCTCAAGGATTCGGTCAACTGACGATCAGGGCGCTTGCCATTGGGCGAGCGCTCGACGTCTGACCCAAGCCGGTGTCGCGGCCGGAAAGCGTTTAGGAGAGTAGCGTTGCCAGAGGGAACTGTCCCAGGCGCGCATGTATGTCTGGGCAAAGGGGTGAAGGCTGATCCAGTCTTTGCCCGTTTTTCCGTTCATGGGGCAATGTCGGTTAAGGGGGCGGCATGACGGGTAGGATGGGTGCGTTCGGCGCGCTGGGGCTGGCACTGGCCATGTCGGCGTGCGCGGGGGGCGATTATCGCCCGGTGCGCGACGTGCCCGTCAGGATCGGTCCGCCCTACACCGTGCGGGGCGTCACTTATGTCCCGGCTGCCGATCCGGGCTATGACATGCTGGGCTATGCCAGTTGGTACGGATCGGAATCTGGCAATCGTACGGCCAATGGCGAGCGTTTCCGGCCAGACTGGGTGACGGCGGCGCATACCAGCCTGCCGCTGCCCAGTTATGTCGAGGTAACGGCTCTGGACAGCGGGCGCACCATCGTCGTGCGGGTCAATGATCGCGGGCCGTTTGCGGGCAAGGGGCGCGTGATCGACCTGTCGCGCGGCGCGGCCGAGCAACTGGGCATGCGCGCGCAGGGGCATGTCGCGGTACGGGTGCGAGTGGTCAATCCGCCGGAAAAACAGCGCGAACGGCTGCGCAAGGGCAAGACGGCGGAGGAGCGTCCGCGCGTGCCCGAACGAATCCTGGTCAAGCTGCGCGCGCAGATGAAGGCCGCGGGCCTGTAACCCTCGCGCGAAAGATGGGGCGGGAGCAATTGCCTGCTTGACGCCCGGTTATCCGCCGCATATGTGCCCACTTCTCGCGGGGCAAAGCGCCCCATGGTGAGTGCTGTGGCGATCGTAGCTCAGTTGGTTAGAGCGCCGGTTTGTGGTACCGGAGGTCGCGGGTTCGGATCCCGTCGATCGCCCCATTCTTTCTGTTCCTGGCCCGGTTCCGGCATAATTGCCGTGCAGGCTGGAAGGGGCTTCGCAGCATCGCGATTGCGCTCTATAGCCCCGGCATGACCGATGCGCGCGACAAGGGGCTGACCCTCAATCCCAAATTTGACGATCATGGCCTGATCACCGCCGTGGTCACTGACGTGGCGAGCGGCGACGTGCTGATGGTGGCGCATATGAATGCGCAGGCGTTGGCGCTGACGGTCGAGACAGGTCTTGCCCATTTCTGGTCGCGCAGCCGGCAGTCGCTGTGGAAGAAGGGCGAGACGTCCGGGCATATGCTGGCGGTGCGCGACATCCGGATCGATTGCGATCAGGACGCGGTGTGGGTGAAGGCGGTGCCAGCCGGGCCGACTTGCCATACCGGCGCGCGATCCTGTTTCTTCCGCCGCGTCGGGGCGGATGGGCTTATGGCGGTTGATGCGGCGGACTAGCCTGATCCTGTTGTTATTGCTGGCGGCATGCCAGCGTGAACCGGCAAGCGACGCGGGGCCGGTGACGGGCGTTGTTGCCGCGTCGGGGCTAGAGCAGGCGGCGATTGCCAGTGGCGCAATCGCGGATGCGGCGGCGATTTCCCCCGTCGGATTGTTTCAGCGCAACCATGAGGCCGGGCGCGATGCGCTGTGCGTCATTCCCGGCAAGGGCGGCGCGCTGCGGTTCGGGCTGGAGGCCAATTTCGGCGAGGACCAAAGCTGCCGGGGACGGGGGAACGCCCGCCGGACGGGCGACAAGCTGATCCTGAGTTTTGCCGGGGGCGACCGCTGCATCATCGTGGCGCAATATGATGGCGATCAGGTCGCGCTGCCGGGCGTGGTCGACATGGCCTGCGCTGACCTGTGCGAGGGGCGTGGCACGCTGGAGGGGGTGAGCTTTCCGCGGATCGCCAATGATGCGGCCAGCGCGCTGCGCGCGCGCGATCGCGGCGGCGATGCGCTATGCGAGGCTCAATAGCCGATATAGCGTCCGGGGCGGTGGTTGACGATCAGCACCGCATTGATGGCCGCAGCTGACAGGATCGAGAGGGCGAAGCGGTCCACGCTGAGCAAGGGGAGCGAGGCCAACAGGATCAGCGCGTCGCCCAGCATCTGCGTCCGTCCGGCATTCCAGCCCCGGCGCCTTTGCAGCAGCAGGGCGATAACGCCCAGGCCGCCCACGCCTGCGCCATGGCGGGCGACGGCAAGGATGCCAAAGCCGATAATCGAGCCGCCGAACAGCGCGGCAAAAAGCGGGCTGACCTGCGCCAGATGCAGCGCTGACGGCATCATCAACCCCATCGCCATGATCGCCAGATTGGCAAACAGCGTCTTGATGCCGAAGGCGATGCCCATCGCTCGTCCGGCGAAGAGAAAGAAGGGGATGTTTATGAAGAGAAACAGCGTCGCTGGCGGATAGTGGACGAGATAGGAAAGGAGCAGCGCGATCCCCGCCATGCCGCCGGTGACCAGATTGGCGGCCTTGAGCAGCATCAATCCCATCGCGATGAATGCGCAACCGATGACGATGGCATAACCGTCTTCGGCCAGATTATGGGGGCGGGGTGCGAGCGACGCAGAAGCAGGGGGCATGGCATGTCCGTGAGGGGTTATGCCCCAGGCCATCCTCTCCCCCTTACGGATTCATGATAACCGCGCGAGCCCGTGCTGCAAAGCCTTGGTCTTAGCCGCCCGTGTCGATCTCTGCCGGCCCGAACTGGTCGATGGCCTCGAAAAGCCGGGCAAGCGCTTCGCGTTCTTCGGGCAGGATTTCCGGGCGCCAGACTTCGAACAGCAGGACGACGCGGGTTTCAGTGCTGCGGTTCCATGCCTCATGTTCGACGCTGTCGTCGAAGATCAGCATTTCGCCCGTCCGCCAGGCGCGGGTCTCCGCGCCGACGCGCAGCGCGCAGTCGCTGGGGGCGAGCAGCGGCAAGTGGCAGATCAGGCGGGTGTTGAGCAGGCCGTGGTGCGGCTGGATATGCGTGCCGGGCTTGAGCAGCGACCAGAGCGCCATGGGCGAGCGGCCAGCGATGATCGGCCGTGGCGCCAGATCCAGCGCAGCCATGACGGCAGGGCAGCGGGCGGCGTGGTCCGCCACGGGCTTGCCGCTTTGCCAGAAATAATAGGCGCCCCAACTGGGATCGTCGCGCAGCGGGTTGTTGGGGGCGGGGCCGTGCGACGGGGTTTCTACATAGGGCGCAAAATCGGCGGCGCCTGCGCGGACGGCGTTCAACTCCGCCACTATATCATCTGTCATCGCCTCAATTGCGGCGACCCAGTCAAACTCTTCCCGCTCGTAAAAGGCGCGCTGGGGCAGGCCGGGGAAATAGAACATGCTGGGTTGCTGGAGGTAAAGCTGGCTCTTGCCCAGCAGCAGATCGGTCGCCAGCGTGATGCGGGGCAAGGCAGGCAGGTCGCTGATGGCGGCGCTCAGATGGTCCTCGAACCGGGCGCTGGCGTTGTTCATGATCGCCTGCGCCTGAAGCAGCATCGGCTGGAGTTGGGGCGGCGCGCCGGTCGCGGCGGCTTGCGCCACGGCGGCACGGCACCAGCGCGTTGCCTCCCGGTCATCGCCGCGTCGCAGGGCATTCTGTCCCATGGCCAGCAGGGCGGGGAGATCGCGGGGCTGTTCGCGCAATATGCGCCGGAGCGCGGCGGCTTCGCCGTCCCAGTCGCCGGTGCGGTTGCATGCCTGCGCCAGCAGCATGGGTGGCGGGGCGGCCATGTCGTGCAAGGCTGCGCGCGCGACTGCGGCATCCCCGCGTCGCAATGCTGCGATGGCTGCTTCTTGCAGCGCGCTCTCTCTTGCCCGGTCGGTCATGGTCCCGCCTTAAACGGTGGCGGAGCGGCGCGAAAGCGGCTTATTCGCAGGGGACGACCACCAGCCGATCGGTGCGCCGTTCCAGCATGATCGACAGCAGGAAGATGCCTAGTCCGCCCAGCGCCAGCGCAGCTCCGATCCAGCCGGTCGATGTGAGGCCGTAGCCTGCCGCGATCGAAAGGCCGCCAAGCCATGGGCCAAGCGCATTGGCGATGTTGAAGGCGCTGTGGTGCAGCGCGGCCGCCAAGGTCTGCGCATCGCCCGATACGTCCATCAACCGCGCCTGCAATGGTGTGCCAAGGCCGCCGCCTGCGCCGATCAGGAAGATGCTGAGGCAGAGCGTCCAGATATTGCCGGCCATGAAGGGGAAAAGCGCCAGAGCGGCCGCGCTCCACAGGGTGACGCCGATGACGGTGCGCTTGAGCGAGCGGTCCGCGCACCATGCCGCGACGAGATTGCCGATCGTCAGGCCGATGCCGAAAATGGCGAGCACCACCGGCACCCAGGATGGGGAGACATGGGTGATCTCCATCATGGTGGACGCCACATAGGTATAGACGGCGAACAGCCCGCCAAAGCCAATCGCGCCGGTCAACAGAGTGAGCCAGACCTGGGGCCGGGTGAGGGCGCCCAGTTCGCGCGCCGGGCTGGCCTTTGGATCGCCCGCATCGCGCGGGGCGTAGAGCGCCACCAGCGTCATTGTCGCAATGGCGAGCGCCGTCACGACGATAAAGCCGGAGCGCCAGCCCATCGCCTGCCCCATCCAGTTGGCGACGGGTACACCGACAACGGTTGCGACCGTCAGGCCCGACATGACCCGCGCAATCGCCTGCGTGCGCCTTTCGATCGGCACCAGGCTGGCGGCGACCAGTGCGGCGACGCCGAAATAGGCACCATGCGGCACGCCGCTCAGAAAACGGAACACGAGCATCCAGCCATAGCTGGGCGAGAGAGCAGAGAGGCCGTTGCCGATAGCGAACATCGCCATCAGGCCGATCAGTAAGGTTCGGCGCGGCAGGCGCGCGCCAAAAGCAGCGATGACAGGTGCGCCCGCAACCACCCCCAGCGCATAGGCGCTGATCGCATGGCCTGCAGTCGGCGCATCTATGCCCAGGTCATGGGCGAAGAAGGGGAGCAGGCTCATGCTCGCGAACTCGGTCGTGCCGATGGCGAAGGCGCCGACCGACAGCGCAAAAAGGACGAGCGCGGGATGCGCGGTCGGGCGGGAAGTGCCCATGGTCAGCTCCATGCTGCATTGCAATAAAGGATAAGCGCGGCAGATGGGCGCAGTGACAGCGCTGGTCAAGGCCGGTGCCGCGTGAGTTTATTGCAAGTGCGTGGTCATGACGTGCAACTCGGCATGGGGGTGGCTGAATGCATCTGGCCGTGCGGTATTATGTGGGCTTATCCGCCAACCTGCGCCTTGCTCACATCCAGCATCTTGCCGTTGGTGATGACGACCAGATCGCCCAATTTGGTGACGCCGAACAGCTTTTGGGCAAATTCCTTGGGTACCCCGATGCAGCCATGGGTGCCGCGGCCCCATTGGACGTCGCTGCCATGGATGAACACGCCGTCATTGGTCAGGCGCTGTGCGAAGGGCATGGGGGCATTGTCATAGGTGCGCGAATAATAGTCGGCATGTTTGGCCATGATCGGGAATGCGCCCAAGGGGCTGGGCTTGTCGGTGGCGCCGTAGAGAATGACGGCAGCGCCGATTTCGTAACCGGCGCGGAATACGGACAGGGTTTGCGCGCGCAGGTCGACAGTGATGATGACCCGGCCAGCGGCGGGCGCGCCATGTTCGTCCCAGACATAATCGCCATGGCGGAACGGTCCGTCAATCTTGAGCACGCGCTTGACGCGCAGGGCGTCGGGATCGACCGCCATGCCCTGATCGCTGCTGCGCTCGACCGGTTTGGCCGGTGTCGGAGCAGGCGCGGCGGCAGTCGTGGCCGCTGGCGCTGCTTCCTCGGCAGCGGGCCGGTCGATCCAGTTGGTCACCAGCAGGCCGACGCCCGCCAGTCCCGCGCCGATCGCCAGCTTGGGTCCGGCGCTTTTTGCCAGCGCCTTAAGCAATCCAGCCATGTCAATCCTCGCTTGAATCCCGTCGGCGACACCATAGCGCCGAAAAGGTTAAGCTCAGCCTTCGCGCGCGACTTCCGCTGCCGCGATGGCGGTGAGATTGAGTATGCCGCGCGAAGTGACGCCCGGCGTAAGGACGTGGATCGGTTGTTTGAGGCCCATCAGCATCGGCCCGACCGTGGGCGAGCTGGAGGAGGCGGAGAGCGCCGTCAGCGTGATGTTGGCCGCGTCCAGATTGGGCATCACCAGCAGATTGGCCGGACCTTCAAAGCGCGAGTCGGGAATGAGGCGTTCGCGCAACGACTGGCTGAGCGCCGCGTCGGCGTGCATTTCACCATCGACCATCAGTTCGGGCGCGGCTTCGCGGACCAGTTTGAGTGCAGACCGCATCTTGCGCGCGCTGTTGCTGTGCGACGCGCCGAAATTGGAGTGGGACAGTAGGGCCGCGCGCGGGGTCAGGCCGAAATTGAGCAATTCCGCCGCCGCCAGCAACGTCATTTCGGCCACCTGCTGCGGTGTCGGGTCGGGCACCATGTGGGTGTCGGTGATGAACAGCGCGCCTGCGTCCAGAATCAGGCCAGACAGCGCATAGACGCGGCTCTGTCCCGGCTCCCGGTCGATGATGCGCAGCACATGCTCGACCTGGCCCCAATATTCGCTGTTGCCCCCGACCAGCGCGGCATCGACACGGCCGGTGCGCAGCAGCATGGCGGCAGTAACGGTCGGACGGCGATAGACATGGCGGACGACTTCGGCGGCCGGCACGCCGCGCCGGGATGCGATGGCGCGATAGGCTTCGACCAGTTCGCCCATGACCAGATGGTCGGTTTCCGGGTCGATCACCTCGACATCGCGGTCCAGTTGAAAGCGCAGGCCAAGATCCGGCAGCTTCTGGTTCAGGATGCGGCGACGCGCGACGATGACCGGACGCACAATCGCTTCGTCCAGCGCGTCCTGAATGGCGCGCAGCACGCGCTCATCCTCTCCTTCGCCATAAGCGATCCGGCGGCCGCCGCCACGGGCGGCCTCGAACACCGGCATCATCAGCTGGCCGGAGCGGGTGTTCTGGCGCGACAGGTTGCGCTTATAGTCTTCGAGATCGATCGGGCGGCGGGCGACGCCGCTGTCCATCGCAGCCTTTGCCACGGCGGGCGCGATCTCCGCGATCAGGCGCGGATCGAAGGGGGTCGGGATGATATAGTCCGGGCCGAATGCCAGCTTCCGGCCGCCATAGGCTTGCGCGACGCTGTCATGCGCGGGCAGGCGCGCAAGGCCGGCAATGGCTTCGGCAGCGGCGGCCTTCATCGCTTCGTTGATCTGGGTCGCACCGACGTCCAGCGCACCCCGGAAGATATAGGGGAAACACAGGACATTGTTGACCTGATTGGGATAATCCGACCGGCCCGTGGCAATGATGGCGTCCGGGCGCACTTCGCGCGCGGCTTCGGGCCGGATTTCCGGTTCGGGGTTGGCGAGCGCGAAGATCAGCGGATTGGGGGCCATCAGCGGCAACCATTCAGGTTTTAGCACGCCGGGCGCGGAAAGACCTAGGAACAGATTGGCGCCGGGCAGCACGTCGGGCAGGGAGCGGGCGTTGGTGACGCGGGCGTAGCGCGCCATGTTGGGGAGCATCCCTTCGCGCCCCGCATGGATGACACCGTCCTTGTCGGTCATGGTGACGTTATCGACCGGCAGGCCCATCGACACGAGCAAGTCGACGCAGGCAAGCGCAGCGGCACCCGCGCCGGACGTCACCAGCCTGGCATCGGCCAGCGTCTTGCCCTGCAAGACGAGCGCATTGCGCACGGCGGCGGCGACGACGATGGCTGTGCCATGCTGGTCATCGTGAAAGACCGGAATGTTCATCCGTTCCTTCAGCCGCGCCTCGATCGCGAAACATTCAGGCGCCTTGATATCTTCCAGATTGATGCCGCCGAAGGTCGGCTCCATCAGCGCGACGGCTTCGACGAACTTGTCGGCGTCAGTCGTATCGATTTCGATGTCGAATACGTCGATGTCAGCGAATTTCTTAAAGAGGACCGCCTTGCCCTCCATCACCGGCTTCGATGCCAGCGCACCAATTGCGCCGAGGCCAAGGACAGCGGTGCCGTTGCTGATGACCGCGACTAGATTGCCCCTCGCGGTGTAATCGAGCGCCTTGTCGGGATCGTCCGCGATTTCCATGCAGGGCGCGGCAACGCCGGGAGAATAAGCCAGCGCCAGATCGCGCTGGTTGACCATTCGCTTGGTCGGTTCGATGCGGAGTTTCCCCGGTCGGGGAAAGCGGTGATAGTCAAGGGCGGCGCGGCGTGTGTTGTCGTCCATGAAATGCCCTTAGAGCGGCTGCGCGTCAGGAGCAATGGCCGTGCGCTCCCAAGGTGGAGTTGGCGCATAGAGATTGGTCAGAAAATCGACGAAGCTGGTGATTGCGAGCGGCGGATTTTGCTGCGGCAATTGCACCGCGAACAGGCCGACATCCGAAGAACCTTCAAAGTCGGGCAAAATCTGTCGCACGTCGCCGCGCGCCAAAGCGTCGCTAATGTCCCACAAGGATCGCAGTGCGATGCCGCCACCAGCGAGCGCGATTTCGCGGACGACTTCGCTGCTATTGGTACGGACGTGGCTGCGGCCCTCTATCGTCACCGGACCTTTTGGCCCGACCAGCCGCCAGGGCATCTGCCCGTCGGCGGCGAGCAGGCGATGGGCCTTTAGGTCCGCTATCCGCCGGGGCGTGTCGAACCGGTCGAGATAAGCGGGCGCAGCGCACAGGATGCGGCGATTGGTGGCAAGCCGCCGGGCGGCAAGGGTTGGGCCGGGATCGGCAGTGATGCGGATGGCGAGATCTGCGCGCGCCTCGATCAGGTCGGCGAAATCGTCGGACAGGTTGAGGGTCAGGTCGACACGGGGATGATCGTCGAGAAAGCGGGGAAGCCAGGGCGCGAGATGAAGGCGACCAAAGGATGTGGGCGCGGTGATGCGGAGCGGTCCGGCAGCAACGGCCGAGACGCCCGACACGCGCCGTTCAGCCTCGTCAAGCGCCGCCAATATGGCGCGCAGGTCGGTATGGAGCCGCTCCCCCGCCGGGGTGAGCGCCAAACGTCGGGTGGTGCGATGGATCAGCCGCGCGCCAAGCCGCTCCTCCAGCCGGGCGAGGCGCTTGGACATCATGGCGGGCGATATATGCAGGCGGCGGCCCGCTGCAGCCAGGCCGCCTTCGTCCACGATGGTCGTGAACAGTTCATGGTCCGGGTCCATCATATTCATTCACCATGGGAAATACTGTGTTCGTATAATAGTGAATATACGACATAATCGAAAAGGTCTATGGATCCGTCAACCAAGGAGTGGAATGATGACCGAACGCATGATCGACCGGGCTGGCCTTCAGGTCGCAGCATCGCTCGCCGCCTTTATCGATGACCAGGCGCTGCCCGGCACCGGGATCGAGCCTGAAGCCTTCTGGGCCGGAACAGCGGACATTTTTGCCCGGTTTGCGCCCGATAATGTCGCTTTGCTGCGCAGGCGCGACACGATGCAGGCCCAGATCGACAGCTGGCACGAACAGCGCGCCGGGCAGCCGCATGACGCCGCCGCCTATCAGGCGTTCCTGCGCGAAATCGGCTATCTGGTCGCAGAGCCTGCACCCTTCACCATCGGCAGCGAGAATGTCGATGATGAGGTCGCGCGGCTCGCCGGGCCGCAGCTGGTCGTTCCCATCCTCAATGCGCGTTTCTTGCTGAATGCGGCCAATGCGCGCTGGGGCAGCCTTTACGATGCGCTCTATGGCACCGACGCGATCCCCGGATCGGCTGCGGGCAAGGGCTATGACGCTGCGCGCGGGGCGCAGGTCATCGCCTGGGCCAAGGCGTTTCTGGACGATGCGGTCCCGCTGGCCAATGGGCGCTGGGCGGATCTGACCAGTGACGAGATCATCCTTGCCCATCCGGCGCAATATCTGGGGCAGAGCGCGAAGGGCCGTCTGTTCCGCCATAACGGCCTGCATATCGAGGTTGTTTTCGATCGCGACCATCCGATCGGCGCGACCGATCCCGCTGGCATATCCGACGTCATCCTTGAATCGGCGCTGACCGCGATCTGCGATCTGGAGGATTCGGTCGCGGCGGTTGATGCGGAGGACAAGGTTGCGGCCTATGCCAACTGGCTGGGACTGATGAGGGGCGACCTGACCGAGACGTTCGAAAAGGGCGGCGCGATGATGACCCGCGCGCTCAATCCCGACCGCGCCTATAGCGCGCCCGATGGCAGCCGCTTCACCCTGCCGGGCCGCAGCCTGTTGTTCGTCCGCAATGTCGGTCACCTGATGACCACGCCTGCCATCCTGTTGCCCAATGGCAAGGAAGCACCCGAAGGCATATTGGACGGCATCGTCACCAGCCTGATTGCGCTGCATGACTTGCAGCGGGACGGCGGCAACAGCCGGGCGGGTAGCGTCTATATCGTCAAGCCCAAGATGCACGGGCCGGAGGAAGCGGCCTTCACCAACCGCCTGTTCGACGCGATCGAGGATATGCTGGGCATGGCACGCCATACGCTGAAAGTCGGCGTCATGGATGAGGAACGGCGCACCTCGGCCAATCTGGCCGCCTGTATCCATGCCGTTCGCGACCGGATCGTTTTCATCAACACCGGCTTCCTCGACCGCACCGGGGACGAGATGCACACGTCGATGCAGGCCGGGCCGATGATCCGCAAGGGCGAGATGAAGAGCAGCGACTGGATCGCGGCCTATGAGGATCGCAACGTCCAGATCGGCCTTGCCTGCGGGCTGTCGGGCCGGGCGCAGATCGGCAAGGGGATGTGGGCCGCGCCCGACCGCATGGCCGACATGCTGGAGCAGAAGGCCGGGCACCCCAAAACCGGGGCAAATACGGCCTGGGTGCCTTCGCCCACCGCCGCGACCCTGCATGCGACCCATTATCACCGGATCGACGTTTTTGCCCGGCAGGAGGAGCGCAAGGCAGAGGGCATTGCTTCGCTCGACCGGCTGCTGGCCATTCCGGTCGCTAACGGGCGCAACTGGTCCGAGGAAGAAATTGCCGAGGAACTGGACAATAATGCGCAGGGCATGCTGGGCTATGTCGTCCGCTGGATCGATCAGGGGGTCGGTTGTTCGAAGGTTCCTGACATTCACGACATCGGCCTGATGGAGGATCGGGCGACGCTGCGTATTTCATCGCAGCATATGGCCAACTGGCTGCTGCATCGCGTCTGCACGGCGGAGCAGGTCGATGCGGCGCTCTCGCGGATGGCGGCGAAGGTCGATGCGCAAAATGCAGGCGATCCGCTCTATCAGCCGATGAGCGGTCGGGAAGCGGAGAGCCTGGCCTTTCAGGCTGCGCGGGCGCTGGTGTTTGAAGGCGTCGAACAGCCCAACGGCTATACCGAGCCGCTGCTTCATGCCTGGCGGGCGCGGGCCAAGGCGCAGGCGGCGCTCGAACCGGCATAAGCCATTGCCACAAGCAGCCTTTTGACAGGTTTGGGCGTTCTCTCCTCATTATGTGGGAGAGGATCATCTTGAAACAGTCTCTGCTTGTGGTGGCCCTGTGCTGTTCGGCGTGCAACCTGTCGGTGACGGAGGCGAATGACAGCGCCCCCGCGCCGCAGGGGGAAGAACGCAGCGCAACGCAGGCTGCGGTCGATCCCTACGCCTTTGTCGTGCAGCCTGAACCGGCTGGTGTGCCGCCGCGCGTGGATTCGATCCTGCAGGCGCAGGTCGCGCTCGATCGGGCGGGCTTTTCGCCCGGCGTGCTGGATGGCAAGGAGGGCATGTCCTTCACCAAGGCGCTCACCGGCTTTCAGCAGGCGCGCGGGCTGACTCCCAATGGCAAATATGATGAGGCGACGGCGAAAGTCCTGCTGGGCGATGCGCCGCCACCCGCCACATGGATCGTGCAGGTGCCGGAGGGTTTTGCGCGCGGGCCTTTTGCCGAAATTCCCAAGGGGCTGAACGAACAGGCGAAGCTGCCTGCCTTGTCCTATCGCAATCTGCTGGAGAAGCTGGCGGAGCGGTTTCACACAACGCCGGAGGCGCTGGTGGCGCTGAACCAGCCGGGTACGCGGGTAGGGGCGGGGGCCAACATCCGGGTGCCGGCAATCGCCAACCAGCCTATCGCCACGATCGAGGGCGATGCGCGCGGCTGGGGCGAGACGCTGGCGAGCCTGGCGGTCGCCAAGGACCAGCCCAAGGCCGATCATATCGTTGTCGACAAGTCCGAAGGGCTGCTCAAAGTCTATGACGCTGAAAACCGGCTGATCGCGCAATTTCCAGCGACCACCGGGTCACAGCATGATCCCTTGCCGATCGGCGACTGGACGGTGAAGGGCGTCAGCCGCAATCCCGATTTCCATTATAATCCGGACCTGTTCTGGGATGCGTCGGCCAAGGATGAGAAGGCGGTGCTGAAGCCCGGTCCCAATGGTCCGGTCGGTGTGGTCTGGATCGACCTGTCCAAGGATCATTATGGCATTCATGGCACGCCGGAGCCGCAGAATATCGGCTGGACCCAAAGCCATGGCTGCATCCGCCTGACCAATTGGGATGCAGCGCGGCTGGCGCAGATGGTGCAAAGTGGCATGAAGGCGGTGTTCCAGCCGTGAAATTGCGGGCGCGACGGTGGGGCTGGGTGGCAGTCGTGCTGCTGGCCTGCGTCGCCTTTGCGCATTTTTGCGTACGCATCGTTCCTGCCGATGCGCCCGCTGGCGATCCGGCGCCTGTTCAAGAGACTGCGGACCGTGGCGGAGCGTTGATCGTGCCGGTTGCGGGCATCTCGCCTGCCGCATTGACCGATACTTTCACGCAGGCGCGGGCAAGTGGAGCGCGACGACATGACGCGATCGACATCATGGCGCCACGCGGCAGCCCGGTCATCGCGGTGGCGGATGGAAGGATCGAAAAGATATTCTGGAGCGAGGCGGGCGGGCGGACGCTCTATCTGCGCTCGCCCGACCGGCGCACTCTCTATTATTACGCCCATCTGGACAGCTATGCGCCCGGCGTGCGCGAAGGACAGACGGTGCGCCGGGGGCAGTGGATCGCGCGCGTGGGGAGCAGCGGCAATGCCGATCCGGCGGGGCCGCATCTCCACTTCGCGGTCCACATAATGACGCCGGACGAGCCGTGGCATGGCGGGCGTCCGGTCAATCCCTATCCGCTGTTGACCCGCGCCCGATGACGCCCCTCTTGCCCTGAGGCCCGTCTGTCTGTATTGGCCCGCCCAGCCTTTTTTGATGAAGGCGCGGCTCTTTTCACCACAGACATATAGGCAGGCTCTTCCCATGAAGATCAGCGGCGTGGACATTCGTCCCGGCAACAATATCGAATATGAAGGCGGCCTGTGGCGCGCTGTCAAGATTCAGCACACCCAGCCCGGCAAGGGCGGCGCCTATATGCAGGTCGAACTGAAAAACCTGATCGACGGTCGCAAGAATAACGTCCGCTTCCGCTCCGCCGAAAGCGTCGAGCGCATCCGGCTCGACACCAAGGATTTCCAGTATCTCTACGCTGAAGGCGACATGCTCGTTTTCATGGATCAGGAAAGCTATGAGCAGATCAACCTGCCGCAGGAATTGCTGGGCGATGCCGCCGACTTCCTGCAGGACGGCATGGAAGTGACGCTGGAAATGTATGAGGAGCGGCCGATTTCGGTGCAGCTGCCCGACACGATCGAAGCGACCGTGGTGGAAGCCGACGCCGTGGTGAAGGGGCAGACCGCCTCTGCCAGCTACAAGCCCGCAATTCTGGACAATGGCGTGCGCGTCATGGTGCCGCCGCACATCGTCAGCGGCACGCGTATCGTGGTCGATGTCTATGCCCGCGAATATGTGAAGCGCGCGGACTGACTCGCGCTTGAAGCCAAGGGGAGGGTGGGTCGCGTCCTCTCCATCACATACCCTCCCCCCGACCCCTTCCGCCAGCGGGAGGGGAGAAAGACATAAAAATGGTCAGCCATTCAGGCCTTCTCACCGTCATGGAACGCGCCGCGCGCAAGGCCGGCTCCAAGCTGCGCCGCGACTTTGGCGAGGTCGAGCATCTTCAGGTGTCGCGCAAGGGGCCTGCCGATTTCGTGTCCAAGGCGGACAAGCAATGCGAAAAGACGCTGGTCGAAGAGTTGCAGAAGGCACGGCCCGACTGGGGTTTCCTGCTGGAGGAAGGCGGGGTGATCGAGGGCGATCCGACCAAGCCGCGCTGGATCATCGATCCGCTCGATGGCACCACCAATTTCCTGCACGGCATTCCGCATTTCGCCATCTCGATCGCGGTCGAGGAGCCGCTTTATGGCGGCAAGCGCGACATTACGACGGGTCTGGTCTATCAGCCGGTTTCCGATGAAAGCTATTGGGCGGAAAAGAGCCGTGGCGCGTGGCGGCATGACCAGCGGTTGCGCGTGTCGGCGCGGCGCGACATGGGCGAATGCCTGATCGCGACCGGCATACCGTTCATGGGGCATGGCGACTTTGCGCAATGGACCCGCATTTTCGGCGCGGTCGCGCCGTCGGTCGCGGGGATTCGCCGCTTTGGCGCGGCGTCGCTGGATCTCGCCCATGTGGCGTCCGGCCGGTATGACGGCTTCTGGGAAAGCGGCCTGCAACCCTGGGACGTGGCGGCTGGCATATTGCTGGTGCGAGAGGCAGGCGGTTTCGTGTCCGACTTCCGGGGTGGCGATCAGGCGATCGAGCGCAAGGAAGTGATTGCGGGCAATGACGCGATCCACAGCAAATTGCACAAGCTGGTCGCCAACGCCCTGCGCTAAAGGGCATCTAGGCCAAGCGGTTCAGCCACTTGGCCTTTTTGCGATTCATTCTCAGTCCTTAGGCCCCTTGCTTCGCATATGCAGCAGGCCTAAAGCGCCCCCACAACCTTTTCGCCCAGGGGATAACGTTGGTCGATCTTGCCCAATATCTGCCGATCCTGATCTTTCTTGGGGTCGCGCTGCTGCTCTCCAGCGCATTCGTCTTTCTGCCGATGCTGGTGGGCCGCCTGACCGGCGCGCACAAGCCGAACCCGGCCAAGCTCAGCGAATATGAATGCGGCTTTCCCGCGTTCGAGGAACCGCGCAGCCAGTTTGACGTCCGCTTCTATCTGGTGGCGATCCTCTTCATCATCTTCGATCTTGAAGCGGCGTTCCTGTTTCCCTGGTCGGTAAGCCTGGACCAGATCGGCTGGGCCGGCTGGGCGACGATGATGATTTTCATAGCGGAGCTGGTGCTCGGCCTCGTCTATGCGTGGAAGAAGGGAGCGCTCGATTGGGAGTAGAACTCTATAGCCCGGCGCCCGGCACCTTGCCGCCCGTCGGGACTCAGCCCGATCAGGACTTCTTCAATTCGCTCAACAGCGAAGTGAATGACAAGGGCTTCCTGGTCACATCGACCGAAGATCTGTTTACCTGGGCGCGTACCGGGTCGCTGTGGTGGATGACCTTTGGCCTCGCCTGCTGCGCGGTCGAGATGATTCACGTCAACATGCCGCGCTACGATATGGAGCGCTTCGGGGCCGCGCCGCGTGCGTCACCGCGCCAGAGCGATGTGATGATCGTCGCGGGCACGCTGTGCAACAAGATGGCTCCAGCGTTGCGCAAGGTTTACGACCAGATGTCTGAACCGAAATATGTGATTTCCATGGGCTCCTGCGCCAATGGCGGTGGCTATTATCATTATAGCTATTCGGTAGTGCGTGGTTGCGACCGGATCGTGCCGGTCGACATCTATGTGCCGGGTTGCCCGCCGACTGCCGAAGCGCTGCTCTATGGCGTGATGCAGTTGCAGCGCAAAATCCGCAGGATCGGGACGATTGAGCGTTAAGATGGGTCATTCCGCACCGAAAATCGCGACCATCGAAGGGATCGTGCAGGAAATCGAGGCGATCCTCGGTTCGATGCTGATCGAGACGGTCGACCATGCCGACGAACTGGGCTTCATCGTGCAGCGCGAAGCGCTGTCGCAGGCGATGACGTTGCTGCGTGACCGCGCGCAATATCAGCAGCTGATGGAGATTGCCGGGGTCGATTATCCCGATCGCCCCGAACGGTTCGAAGTCGCCTATCACCTGCTGAGCGTGACGCGGAACCACCGCATCCGCGTGAAGGTGTCGACGGATGAGGACAAGCCGGTGCCGACCGTCACGCATATCTGGCCGGTCGCGGGCTGGCTGGAGCGCGAAGTGTTCGACATGTATGGCGTGGTGTTCGAGGGCAATACCGACCTGCGTCGCATCCTGACGGACTATGGTTTCAAGGGGCATCCCCAACGCAAGGACTTCCCGCTGACCGGCTATGTCGAACTGCGCTATTCCGAAGAGGATAAGCGCGTCGTCTATGAGCCGGTGAAGCTGGCGCAGGATTTCCGCAGCTTCGACTTCATGTCGCCCTGGGAAGGCGCGGAATATATTCTGCCGGGCGACGAGAAGGCGAAGGGCGAAGCGCCCGGCGCGCCGACGCCAACTCCCCCGCCGACGTCCACGCCCAAGACGACCGAAAAGAAGGCCGACACGGGCGCTGGCGAAGCGGCGAACAAGGCGGCGAAGGCCAAGTCGGAGGAAGCGCCGGCCAAGCCAGCCGCGCAGACCGATGAAGGCAAGGGCGCCGCCAAGCCGGAGGACAAGGCATGAGTGTCAACCAACCTCCGTTCGCCCTGAGCTTGTCGAAGGGGTCGGCTGAGCTTGTCGAAGCCCCTTCACTTCGTTCAGGCGAGGGCTTCGACTTCGCTCAGCCCGAACGGATTATGGAGGCGGATCATGGCTGATTATCTGGAAAAGCTGGACCACCATACCGACGCCGCCGATCCGGCCTATGGCGACACGGAAATCCAGAATTACACGATCAATTTCGGTCCCCAGCATCCCGCGGCGCACGGCGTTCTCCGCCTCGTCATGGAACTGGAAGGCGAAATCGTAGAACGCTGCGATCCCCATGTCGGCCTGCTGCATCGCGGCACCGAGAAGCTGATCGAATATAAGACCTATTTGCAGGCTTTGCCCTATTTCGACCGGCTCGATTATTGTTCGCCGCTGGGCATGGAGCATAGCTATGTCCTGGCGGTCGAGAAGCTGCTGAACCTGGAAGTGCCGCTGCGCGCGCAATATCTGCGCGTGTTCTTCGCGGAACTGACGCGCATCTGCAATCATATGCTCAACCTGGGTTCGCACGTCATGGACGTGGGTGCGATGACGCCCAACCTGTGGTTGTTCGAAATTCGCGAGGATTGCCTCAACTTTTTCGAACGGGCGTCGGGCGCGCGCATGCACAGCGCTTACTTCCGTCCGGGCGGTGTGCATCAGGATGTGCCGCTGAAGCTCTTGACCGACATTGCCGACTGGCTCGACACGCGCCTGCCGCGTCTGTTCGAAGATGCGATCAGCCTTGTCGCGGACAACCGCATCTTCAAGCAGCGCAATGTCGACATCGCCGTGGTCAGCAAGGAAGACGCGCTGAAATGGGGCTTCTCCGGTCCCATGATCCGTGGCTCCGGCATTCCCTGGGACATCCGCAAGTCGCAGCCCTATGACGTCTATGACCGCATGGACTTCGACGTGCCGGTCGGCACCAATTATGACTGCTATGATCGGTTCATGGTGCGTGTCGAGGAAGTCCGCCAGTCGGCGCGGATCATGAAGCAGTGCCTCAATGAGATGCCCGAAGGGCCGATCGCCAGCTTCGATCGCAAGGTTGTGCCGCCCAAGCGCGGCGAGATGAAGCGGTCGATGGAAGCGCTGATCCACCACTTCAAACTTTATACCGAAGGCTTCCATGTGCCCGCCGGTGAAGTCTATGTGGCGACCGAAAGCCCCAAGGGCGAATTCGGCGTCTATCTGGTCGCGGACGGCTCCAACAAGCCCTATCGCTGCAAGATCCGCCCAACCGCCTTCTCGCATTTGCAGGCGATGGACTTCATGATGAAAGGCCACATGCTGGCCGACACAACCGCTGTGCTGGGTGCGATGGACATCGTGTTCGGAGAATGTGACCGATAATGGCTGACGCACCTCATATCCCCGATGAAGCCGAAACCCGCGCGCGCTGGGGCGCGTTTGCGTGGACGGCGGAGAATGCCGCGCAGGCGGAGAAGATTATCGCCCGCTATCCGGCCGGTCGCCAGCAATCCGCTGTCATGCCGTTGCTCGATCTGGCGCAGCGGCAGGTGGGGGCGGAAACGCAGACCCAGGGCTGGCTGCCCGTGCCGGTGATGGAATATATCGGGCGTCAGCTCGATATGCCCTATATGCGCGTCTATGAGGTCGCGACCTTCTACACCATGTATAACCTGGCGCCGGTTGGCCGCTATCATGTGCAGGTGTGCGGCACGACGCCCTGCATGCTGCGCGGCTCCGACGATGTGTTTGCGGCCTGCAAGAACAAGGGTCTGGTCAAGGGCGCGACGACGCCCGACGGCCTGTTCACGCTGACCGAAGTCGAGTGTCTTGGCGCGTGCGCCAATGCGCCGATGGTGCAGATCAACGACGATAATTACGAAGACCTGACCTATGACAGCATGAGCGCCGTGTTGGAGACGCTTAGCGCGGGCGGCCAACCCAAGATCGGGCCGCAGATCGATCGCCAGACCAGCGCGCCGGAGGGTGGCCCGACCACGCTCAAGGAGATGGTGTCCGAAAATCACGATTATCGGGGGGATTGGGCATGACCGACGCACCTGCCGCACCGGCCCCGTTTGTCGGCCCGCTCGCCGACAGCGATCGCATTTTTACCAACGTCCATGGTTTTCAGGACTGGGGTATCGACGCCGCGATGAAGCGTGGCGATTGGGACAATACCAAGGCGCTGCTGGCGCTGGGCCAGGACGCGATCATCGACATCATCAAGGCGTCGAACCTGCGCGGCCGTGGCGGCGCGGGCTTCCCGACCGGCATGAAGTGGAGCTTCATGCCCAAGGAAAGCAAGGATGGCCGTCCGAGCTTCCTGGTGATCAACGCCGACGAATCCGAGCCGGGTTCGTGCAAGGATCGCGAGATCATCCGCCACGATCCGCACAAGCTGATCGAGGGCGCGCTGGTCGCGGGTTTCGCGATGCGCGCGCGGGCTGCCTATATCTATATTCGCGGCGAGTTCATCTACGAAGCCAAGGTGCTGTTCGCGGCGGTCGAGCAGGCCTATGCCAAGGGGTTCCTGGGCAAGAATGCCTGCGGGTCGGGTTATGATTTCGACGTGTTCGTCCATCGCGGCGCGGGCGCCTATATCTGCGGCGAGGAAACCGCGCAGATCGAAAGCCTGGAAGGCAAGAAGGGCCAGCCGCGCCTGAAACCGCCTTTCCCGGCGGGCGCTGGCCTCTATGGCTGTCCGACCACGGTCAACAATGTCGAAAGCATCGCGGTCAGCCCGACGATCCTGCGGCGTGGCGCGTCCTGGTTCAACCGCTTCGGTCGCGAAGGCAATCGCGGCACCAAGCTGTTCCAGATCAGCGGCCATGTGAACAAGCCCTGCGTCGTCGAGGAATCGATGTCGATCCCGTTCCGCGAACTGATCGATCGCCATTGCGGCGGCATCCGGGGCGGCTGGGACAATCTGTTGGCGGTCATTCCGGGCGGTTCGTCGGTCCCGCTGGTCCCTGCGAAGGAGATCATGGACGCACCGATGGATTTTGACGGGCTGAAGGCGCTCGGCTCCGGCCTTGGCACCGCCGCCGTCATCGTCATGGACAAGTCCACCGACATCGTGCGGGCCATCAGCCGCCTCAGCTATTTCTACAAGCATGAAAGCTGCGGCCAGTGCACGCCATGCCGCGAAGGCACGGGCTGGATGTGGCGCGTAATGGAACGGCTGCGCACCGGCGACGCCGACCTGTCCGAAATCGATATGCTGCATCAGGTGACCAAGCAGGTCGAAGGCCACACTATCTGCGCGCTCGGCGACGCGGCGGCCTGGCCGATCCAGGGGCTGATCCGGCATTTCCGGCCCGAAATCGAACGCCGCATCAACGAGCGTGGCACGCCTGTGATGGAGGCAGCGGAGTAATCATGCCTAAGGTCAAAGTTGACGGCGTAGAATTGGACGTCCCGGCGGGCGCGACTGTCTTGCAGGCGTGTGAGCTGGCGGGGAAGGAAATTCCGCGCTTCTGCTATCATGAACGGCTGTCCATTGCGGGCAATTGCCGCATGTGCCTGGTCGAGGTGAAGCCCGGACCGCCTAAGCCGCAGGCATCGTGTGCGCTGCCCGCTGCCGAGGGTCAGGAGATTCGCACCGACAGCGAAATGGTCAAGAAGGCGCGCGAAGGGGTGATGGAGTTCCTGCTCATCAACCATCCGCTCGACTGTCCGATTTGCGACCAGGGCGGCGAATGCGATTTGCAGGATCAGTCGGTCGCCTATGGCCGCGGTGCGTCGCGCTATGACGAAAACAAGCGCGCGGTGACCGAGAAATATATGGGTCCAATCGTCAAGACCGTCATGACCCGCTGCATCCAGTGCACCCGTTGCGTGCGCTTTGCCGAGGAAGTCGCGGGCGTGCCGGAAATCGGTGCCATCTATCGCGGCGAAAATATGCAGATCACCACCTATCTGGAACATGCCGCCAAGAGCGAGCTGTCCGGCAATGTGGTGGACCTGTGCCCGGTCGGCGCGCTGACCGCCAAGCCCTATGCATTCGAAGCGCGGCCATGGGAGCTGAAAAAGACCCATGCGATCGACGTGATGGATGCCGTTGGCACCAACATCCGTCTCGACAGCCGGGGCCGTCAGGTGCTGCGCGCCGTGCCGCGCATCAATGACGATGTGAATGAGGAATGGGCCAGCGACAAGACGCGGCACAATGTCGATGGTCTGGTGCGCAAGCGGCTCGACAAGCCTTATGTCCGCAAGGACGGCAAGCTGGTCCCGGCGACCTGGGCGGAGGCTTTTGCGGCGATCGCGGCGGTCCAGCATGGCGGCAGCGTCGCGGCGGTCGCGGGCGACCTGCTTGACTGCGAGACAATGTTCGCGGGCAAGGCGCTGGTCGAGAAGCTGGGCGGGACGATGCTCGAAGGGCGTCAGACCGGCCTCGCCTATGACGTGTCGAGCCTGTCGTCGGTCGTGTTCAACACGCCGCTGGCGGAACTGGAAACTGCGGACGTCATCCTGCTGGTCGGCACCAATCTGCGCTGGGAAGCGCCGCTGGTGAACACGCGGCTGCGCAAGGCGATCAAGAAGGGTGCCAAGGTTTTCGGCATCGGGCCTGAGTTCGATCTGACCTACAAGGTCGAGTGGCTGGGCAATGATGCGTCGCTGCTCGCCAAGCTGCCGGAAGCGGTGGTCGAGGCATTCGGCAAGGCAGCGCGGCCCGCGATGATCGTGGGCGGCGGCGTGCTGGCCAAGGATGGCGCGCATGGTGACACGCTGGCGCTGGTCGAGACGCTGGGCCTGATCAAGGACGGCTGGAACGGCTATAACGTCCTGCATTTCGCGGCTGCGCGCATGGGCGGGCTGATGCTCGGCTATGCGACGGCTGGCGGGATCAAGGCAGTGGCGGCTGCCAGGCCCAAGCTGCTTTTCTCGCTGGGCGCGGACGAGGTGGATTATGCCGCCTTCGAGGGCAGCTTCAAAGTCTATGTCGGCCACCATGGCGACAAGGGCGCGCATGCGGCGGACGTGATCCTGCCGGGCGCAAGCTATGCCGAAAAGGCGGGCACCTATGTCAATCTGGAAGGCCGGGTGCAGCGGGGCGAAAAGGCTGTGTTCGCACCGGGTGACGCCCGTGAGGACTGGTCGATCCTGCGCGCCCTGTCGGACGTCATGGGTGCAACGCTGCCGTTCGACAGCTTCGAACAGTTGCGCGCCGAGATGGTCAAGGCCGTGCCTGCTCTGGGTATCGAGGGACTGGCCGATTATGGCTGGTCGATCCCCAAGCTGCCGACCGGCGCGACTGGCGAACTGGCTTCGCCGATCAAGGATTTCTACCTGACCAACGCCATCTGCCGCGCCAGCCCGACGATGCAGCAATGCTCGGCCGAACTGGTCCATGGGGTTGAATTTGCGGAGGCGGCGGAATGACGCACCTCATCCGTGTTCCCGCGCAGGCGGGAACCCAGTCCCAGGGTCTGAACTGGAATCCCGCCTGCGCGGGAACACGTCGCTCTGTTAACGCCGGGGGCGCGAAGTGACCGCTTTCTTCCAAAATCTGGGCCTGCCGTTTGAAGGCGCCTGGTTCCTGTCGACCATCATCGGCATCCTCGTGATTGCCCTGCCGCTGATGCTGGCGGTGGCGATGATCATCTATGCCGATCGCAAGATCTGGGCGGCGATGGCGCTGCGGCGCGGGCCGAACGTGGTTGGCCCCTTCGGCCTGCTCCAGTCCTTTGCGGACGGGGCCAAGGTGTTCCTGCAGGAAACGATCATCCCGTCGGCGGCGAACAAGGCGCTGTTCATCATTGCGCCGATCATCACCTTCACGGTCGCGCTGCTCGCCTGGGCAGTGGTGCCGTTCGATGTTGGCGTCGTGTTGGCGGACATCAATGTCGGCCTGCTCTACATTCTCGCGATTTCGTCTCTTGGCGTCTATGGCATCGTGCTGGCGGGCTGGGCGTCCAACTCGAAATATCCCTTCTATTCCGCGATCCGCGCCAGCGCGCAGATGATCAGCTATGAAGTCTCGATCGGCTTCATCCTGATCAGCGTTGTGCTGTGGGCCGGCAGCTTCAACCTGACCGCGATCGTGGAAAGCCAGAAGGGCTATTACGGTTTCCTCAACGGCAACGGATTCAACCCGCTGCTTTTCCCGATGGCGATCATGTTCCTGATCTCCGCCATGGCCGAAACCGCACGCGCGCCGTTCGACCTGACCGAAGCGGAAAGCGAACTGGTCGCGGGTTACCAGACCGAATATTCGTCCATGGCCTTCGCGCTCTACTGGCTGGGCGAATATGCCAACGTTATCCTGATGTGTGCTTTGAATGCGATCCTGTTCTGGGGCGGTTACTTGCCGCCGCTCGACTGGGCGCCGCTCTACATGGTGCCGGGTATCATCTGGCTGTTCGCCAAGATCCTCTTCTTCTTCTTCGTCTTTTCCTGGGTAAAGGCGACGGTGCCCCGCTACCGTTATGACCAGCTGATGCGGCTGGGCTGGAAAATCTTCCTGCCAACCTCGCTCTTCTTCGTCTTTCTGGTGTCGGGCTTCCTCATGCTGACGCGCTATGGAGGCGCACAATGAGCCTCGGATATTACGTCAAGTCTTTCACCCTCTGGGAGTTTGTGAAGGCGCACTGGCTGACCTTGAAATATTTTTTCAAGCCCAAGGCGACGATCAACTATCCCTATGAGAAGAACCCGATTTCGCCGCGGTTCCGGGGCGAACATGCGTTGCGTCGCTACCCCAACGGCGAAGAGCGCTGCATCGCGTGCAAGCTGTGCGAGGCGGTGTGTCCGGCGCAGGCGATCACCATCGAGGCGCAGCCGCGCGAGGATGGCAGCCGCCGCACGACGCGCTACGACATCGACATGACCAAATGCATCTATTGCGGTTTCTGCCAGGAAGCCTGCCCTGTGGATGCGGTCGTGGAAGGGCCGAACTTCGAATTCGCGACCGAAACGCGCGAGGAGCTGATCTACGACAAGGCCAAGCTTCTTGAAAATGGTGACAAGTGGGAACGCGCGATCGCCGCGAACCTTGCCGCCGATGCGCCTTATCGGTAATGCGCGCCGTGTCTAACTCAAACCCGTTCGCCCTGAGCTTGTCGAAGGGCTCGACTGAGCGCAGCGAAGTCACTTCACTTCGTTCAGTGGAAGGCTTCGACTTCGCTCAGCCCGAACGGTTTCCGGGGGCCATCCTGTGATCCATGTCTTAGCCTTTTACCTGTTCGCGATCCTGGTGGTGTCCAGCGGTGCGCTGACCATATTGTCGCGCAACCCGGTCCATTCGGTGCTGTGGCTGATCCTGGCCTTCTTCAACGCGGCGGGTCTGATGATCCTGCTGGGCGCGGAATTCATCGCGATGCTGCTGGTCATCGTCTATGTCGGCGCGGTCGCGGTCCTGTTCCTGTTCGTCGTCATGATGCTGGACATCGACTTTGCCGAATTGCGCGCCGGTTTCGTCAGCTATCTGCCGTTCGGCCTACTGATCGCGCTGGTGCTGCTGGCGGAAATCGTGCTGGGCATTGGCCTGTGGAGCGCCGGTCCGATTGAACTGGCGCAGCGCGCGGCGCCGGCCACGCCGGACGTATCGAACATCAAGGCGATCGGTACGCTGCTTTACACCCGCTATATCTTCCTGTTCGAAGCGGCAGGCATCGTCCTGCTGGTTGCTATGATCGGTGCGATCGTCCTGACCCATCGGGCACGCGGCGGGGTGAAGGGCCAGAACATCGCCAAGCAGAATCGTCGCCGTCCGCAGGATGCGGTCCGCAATATCAATCAGCCCGCAGGGCAGGGGGTGGAGCTGTGATCGGCCTTCAACATTATATGGTGGTCAGCGCCATCCTGTTCGTGATGGGGGTGCTGGGCATCTTCATCAATCGCAAGAATGTCATCATCATCCTGATGGCGATCGAGCTGATTCTTTTGAGCGTGAACATCAACCTTGTCGCTTTCAGCGCCTTTCTGGGCGATCTGGTCGGGCAGGTGTTCAGCATGTTCGTGCTGACCGTCGCGGCGGGTGAGGCGGCCATCGGCCTAGCCATCCTCGTCATTTACTTCCGTGGTCGGGGCACCATCGCCGTCGACGATGTCAACCGGATGAAGGGCTGAGCCTGAACTCATGATCCAGCTTATCGTTCTTCTTCCGCTGCTGGCCGCTGCCATTGCGGGCCTTGGCAACAAGGCGCTGGGCAAGCTGCCCGCCAAGATCGTCACCACGGGCGCGCTGTTCGCCAGCTGCGCCATGTCCTGGCCGATCTTCATCAGCTTCCTGACCGGCAGCGCCGAGGCGCATGTGACGCCGCTGTTCACCTGGATTCAGTCGGGCAGCTTTGACGCGCAATGGGCCTTGCGGGTCGATGCGATGACGGCGGTGATGCTGGTGGTGATCACCAGCGTGTCCAGCCTCGTCCACCTCTACAGCTGGGGCTATATGGAAGAGGAGCCGGATCAGCCGCGCTTCTTCGCCTATCTCTCGCTCTTCACCTTCGCGATGCTGATGCTGGTGACGGCCAACAACCTGCTCCAGATGTTCTTCGGCTGGGAAGGGGTGGGCCTGGCTTCCTACCTGCTTATCGGTTTCTGGTTCCGCAAGCCGTCGGCCAATGCCGCCGCGATCAAGGCGTTCGTGGTCAACCGCGTGGGCGACCTTGGCTTCATGATGGGGATTTTCGGGACTTATCTGGTGTTCAACACCATATCGATCCCCGAAATTCTGGAAATGGCCCCGTCGATGGCGGGATCGACCATTGGCTTTCTGGGCCATCGTTTCGACACGATGACGGTGCTGTGCCTGCTGCTGTTCGTCGGCGCCATGGGCAAGTCGGCGCAGCTTGGTCTCCACACCTGGTTGCCGGACGCGATGGAAGGTCCGACCCCCGTGTCGGCGCTGATCCACGCTGCTACCATGGTGACGGCGGGCGTGTTCATGGTGTGCCGCCTGTCGCCGATGTTCGAGACGTCAGCGACGGCGCTGACCGTCGTAACCTATGTCGGCGCAGCGACCTGCCTGTTCGCGGCGACCGTGGGCACGGTGCAGACCGACATCAAGCGCGTCATCGCCTATTCGACCTGTTCGCAGCTGGGCTATATGTTCTTTGCAGCGGGCGTTGGCGCCTATGGCGCGGCGATGTTCCACCTGTTCACCCATGCCTTCTTCAAGGCGTTGCTGTTCCTGGGGGCCGGTTCGGTCATCCATGCGATGCATCATGAACAGGACATGCGCTATTATGGCGGCCTGCGGAAAAGCATTCCCATCACCTTCTGGACGATGACACTTGGTACGCTGGCCATCACGGGCGTTGGCCTGCCGCTCATCGGCGTCGGCTTTGCCGGTTTCTATTCCAAGGACGGCATTCTTGAAGCGGCCTATGCTGCCGGCGGAGCTGGCACCGGCGCGTTCATCGTCGGCGTATTGGCCGCGCTGCTGACCAGCTTCTATAGCTGGCGTCTGGTGTTCCTGACCTTCTTCGGCAAGCCGCGCTGGACCCAGTCCGAGCATATCCAGCATGCGCTGCATGACGCGCATGGCCATGACGATCATGCAACCCACGGCCATGGATCGGCGCATGACAACGCACCGGCCCAGGAAGATGCTGGCCATGATCCGCATGCGGCTGAGGCAGGCGCACATGAACTTCCCGCCGGCACGGGCGGCTATCATCCGCATGAAAGCCCGCTGGTGATGCTGATCCCGCTGATCATGCTCAGCCTTGGCGCAGTGTTTGCGGGCTTCCTGTTCCACGATCAGTTTATCGGGGCAGAGGGCGGCATCGAATTCTGGAAGGGCGCATTGTCGTTCGACAGTCATCTGATGCACGCGGCGCATGAAGTGCCCAAATGGGTCAAATTCTCGCCGTTCACGGTGATGCTGACCGGGTTGCTGATTGCCTATCTCAGCTATATCAGGAACACCGATTGGCCGCAGCGCTTCGTCGCGACCTTTGGTGGACTCTACACCTTCCTGCTCAACAAATGGTATTTTGACGAGCTGTATAACTTCCTGTTCGTCAAGCCTGCCTTCGCCATCGGCCGCTTCTTCTGGAAGTTCGGGGACATCGGTTTCATCGACCGGTTCGGACCCAATGGCCTGGCCGCTCTGGTCGTGCAGGGCAATAAAGTGACCCGTCGGCTCCAGTCCGGCTACCTCTACACCTACGCGCTGGTGATGCTGATTGGCCTCGCCGCTGCCGCAACCTGGGCGATGACACGATAATGGACGGCTTCCCCATCCTTTCCCTGATGATGGCAGTGCCGATGGCGGGGGCCATCGCCTGTCTGTTCGTCGGCGCGAACAGCGCGCGCTGGATCGCATTGATCGCCACTCTGGTCGATTTCGTCCTGGGCATGGCCCTGTGGGCGCAGTTCGACCAGTCGGGCAGCGGCGCGCAATGGCAGTTTCAGGAATATGCGCCGATCTTCGGCAAATTTGCCTGGGCGCTCGGAATTGACGGCATTGCCCTGATGCTGATTGCGTTGACGGTGTTCCTGATGCCGATCTGCATCGGCGCCAGCTGGAACGCGATTCAAAAGCGCGTGGGCGAATATATGGCGGCCTTCCTGTTCATGGAGGTGCTGATGATCGGCGTCTTCACGGCGCAGGATCTCTATCTTTTCTACATCATGTTCGAAGCCGGCCTGATCCCGATGTATCTGATCATCGGCATATGGGGCGGTGCTGACCGGATTTACGCCAGCTATAAATTCTTCCTCTACACATTGTTCGGATCGGTGCTGATGCTGATCGCGATGATGTGGATGGTGCATGAAGCCGGGACCACCGACATCCCCGTGCTGATGGCGTATAATTTCGATCCGCATATCCAGACCTGGCTGTTCCTGGCTTTCTTTGCCAGCTTCGCGGTCAAGATGCCGATGTGGCCGGTCCACACCTGGCTGCCCGACGCACACGTTCAGGCGCCGACGGCCGGTTCCGTCATTCTGGCAGGTGTGCTGCTGAAGATGGGCGGGTACGGCTTCATCCGCTTCTCGCTGCCGATGTTCCCCGAAGCCTCGGCGCAGCTTGCGCCGCTGGTCTGGGGCCTGTCTATGGTCGCGGTGGTTTACACCTCGCTCGTCGCGCTTGTTCAGTCGGACATGAAGAAGCTGATCGCCTATTCGTCCGTTGCGCATATGGCCATCGTCACGGTCGGCCTGTTCGCCTTTAATCAAGCGGGCATCGAAGGCGCGATGATGGTGATGCTGGGCCATGGTCTGGTCGCGGGCGCGCTGTTCCTGTGCGTCGGCGTCATCTACGACCGGCTGCACACGCGCGAGATTGTCCGTTATGGTGGCCTGTCGATCAACATGCCGCGCTACGCCATGCTGTTCCTGTTCTTCACCATGGCGTCGGTCGGCCTGCCCGGGACGTCCAACTTCGTTGGCGAATTCCTGTCGCTGATGGGCATCTATCAGGCATCGAGCTGGGTGGCGCTGATCTGCACCACGGGTATCATCCTGGGCGCGGCCTATATGCTCTACCTCTATCGCCGCATCTGCTACGGCGAGCAGGTCAATGCCGATGCCGCCGCGATGCCGGACCTGTCGGGTCGCGAAATCTGGTTGCTTGCGCCGATCGCTGCGGTGGTGCTGTGGATGGGGGTTTATCCCGAAAGCTTCCTCAAGCCCATGCGCCCGGATATTCATGCACTCGAAGCCCGCCTGGCGCCAGCCGCGCCGGCCGGCGATTCCAAGATCAAGATGGGTGCGCCCAAGCCTGCGGGCGAAGCGCATGAAGGTGCCCATCACGAAGAAGCTCCTGCGCACGGGGAGGCGCACTGATGATCGACTCCGCTTCCCTTCTGGCAGTCCTGCCGGAACTGATTTTGACGGCCGGCGGCCTGATCCTGCTGATGGTGGCTGCTTTTGGCGGCGATGGCACCGCACGGATTGTCAACGCATTGTCGGTGCTTACGCTGATCGTCGCGGGTGTGGCGCTGTCCAGCACGATCGCCCATGGGCCGGATGCATTTGACGGCCTGGTCCGTGCCGATGCTTTCTCCGTCTATGCCAAGGCGCTGATCTATGCGGCGGCCGCCGTGGCTATCCTGCTTGCGCCGCGCTTCTTTTCTACCGACAGCGCGCTGCGGCCTGAATATCCGATCCTGATCCTGTTTGCCGCGATCGGCATGGGCATGATGGTGTCGGCGGGCGACATGCTGACGCTTTATGTCGGTCTCGAAATGAACAGCCTGGCCTCCTATGTCCTGGCCAGTTTTATGCGGCAGGACGGGCGTTCGTCCGAAGCGGGCCTTAAATATTTCGTGCTGGGTTCGCTGGCGAGCGGTATCCTGCTCTACGGTATCTCGCTGCTCTATGGCTTTACCGGCAGCACCGCGTTTGATGGCATTGCCGTTGCGCTGGGCGATGGCGTGGGCAAGGGCGAATTGTTCGGCCTGGTATTCGTGCTGGCGGGCCTTGCGTTCAAGATCAGCGCCGTGCCGTTCCATATGTGGACCCCGGACGTCTATGAAGGCGCGCCAACGCCGGTGACGACCTTCTTTGCCAGCGCGCCCAAGGTTGCGGCCATGGGCCTGACCGTCCGCGTCGCGATCGAGGCGCTGGGCCCGGCGGGTATGGACTGGCAGCAGATCGTGATCTTCGTCGCGCTCGCTTCCATCCTGTTCGGCGCGGTCGCGGCGATCGGCCAGAGCAATATCAAGCGGCTGATGGCCTATTCGTCGATCAACAATGTGGGCTTCGCCTTGATCGGCCTGGCCGCTGGCACGCCTGCAGGTGTTGCCGCGACCATGAGCTATATGGCTATCTATGTCGTGATGACGATCGGCGCGTTCGCCTGCATCCTTCAGATGCGCGACGCCGACGGCAAGCCGGTCGAGACGATCGCCAGCCTCGCGGGGCTGTCGCAGTCGCGCAAAGGGCTGGCGGCCGGATTTGCGATCTTCATGTTCTCGATGGCCGGCATCCCGCCGCTGTTCGGTTTCTGGGCCAAATTCCTGGTGTTCGATGCGGCGGTGGCGTCAGGTCTGACCGCGCTGGCGGCGTTCGGCATCGCGGCGTCGGTGATTGGCGCTTTCTACTATCTCAAGATCATCAAGACGATCTATTTCGACGAGCCGACCGGCGCCTATGAGGCGAAGGGCGGCGCGGTTGAAAATATCGTCCTGACCGCCTGCGCCGTGGTCATCGTCCTGGGCTATCTGCTCAACCCCCTACTGGATCAGGCGAGCGCCGCCGCTGCGGCGTCCCTGTTCTGACCATTCGCTTCGTCGCGGAGACCGGCTCCACCAATGCCGATATGCTGGCATTGGCGGAGCAGGGTGCGCCGGACGGCATCTGGCTGCGCGCGGGTAGGCAGACGGGTGGCAAGGGACGGATGGGCCGGGGCTGGGAAAGCCCGGTCGGCAATCTCTATTGTTCCGCACTGGTCCGGTTGCGCGCGAGTGACCCCATGCCGCATACGCTGGCGCTGGTTGCGGCCAATGCGGTTCACGCGCTGGTCGCGCCGCTCTGCGCAGGGCAGGCGCGGATCAAATGGCCCAATGACATATTGGTCGATGGCGCGAAGATCGCAGGCATTTTGCTGGAGCGGGCCGGTGATGCGATCGTCGTGGGGATCGGCATCAATGTCACCGATTATCCCCGCGGTCTGGATCGTCCGGTCACCAGCCTTTTGGCGCAGGGCGCCAGGGAGGCTGACGCCGGTGCGCTGATGGAGCGACTGGCGCAACTGTTCGGCCATTGGCTGGCGATCTGGCGCGCGCAGGGGCTGGACCCGGTGCGGACGCACTGGCTTTTGAACGCACACCCGACCGGCACGCCCATGCGGGTGGTTCAAGCCGATGGCGAGAGCGTCGAGGGGGCATTTGATACGCTCGACCAGCAGGGCATGTTGATCCTGCGCTTGGCGAACGGACACAGCCGTGCCATTCACGCGGGCGACATATTTCTCACCTGAACCAAGGACCGGCCATGCTCCTCGCGATCGACGCGGGCAACACCAATGTGGTTTTCGCGCTGCTCGAAGGGCGGGACATTCGCGCGCGCTGGCGGATCGCGACCGATCCGCGCCGTACGGCGGACGAATATGCGGTGTGGCTCAACCAGTTGCTGATGCTGGAAGGCTATAAGATCACGGACGTCCATGCCGTGATCATCGCGACGGTCGTGCCGCGTGCGCTGCATAATTTGCAGGTGCTGGCGGAAAAATATTTCAAGACGACTCCTCTGGTCGCGGGACAGCCGCCGGTTGATTGGGGCATCGAACTGGATGTGGCCGAACCGGGATCGGTGGGCGCTGACCGGGTTGTAAACGCCATCGCCGCGCACCATCTTTATGCAGGCGACCTGATCGTCATCGACTTTGGCACCGCGACGACATTCGACGTTGTCGATTATAGCGGCGCTTATAAAGGCGGGATCATTGCGCCGGGGATCAACCTGTCGCTCGATGCGTTGGTCGCAGCAGCGGCGAAGCTGCCGAAGATCGCGATCGCGCCACCGGAAAATCGATCGGTCATCGGTCGCACGACCGAAGCGCAGATGCATATTGGTGTATTTGGGGGCTATGTAGCCATGATGGAAGGGCTGGTCGCCCGGATGAGGGCCGAAATCGGCCGCCCGACCAGAGTGATTTCGACAGGGGGCCTGGCGGTCCTCTTCAATGACAATAGCGATATTTTCGATGCGATCGCGCCGGACCTGACGGTTCAGGGCCTCGCGCTGATGCACGAACGGAGTTTACAAGCGTAATGAAACCCAAAGATGAGCTGCTCTTCCTGGCCCTCGGCGGGTCGGGCGAGATTGGCATGAACGTCAATCTATATGGATGCCAGGGCAAATGGGTGATGGTCGATCTCGGCATGACCTTTGGCGATCCCAATTATCCGGGCATCGAACTGGTGCTGCCGGACCTCAGCTTTATCGAGGAACGGCGCAAGGATCTGCTCGGCATCGTGCTGACCCACGGGCATGAGGACCATATCGGCGCGATCCCCTATCTGGCGGCCGATCTGGGCGTGCCGCTCTATGCCACGCCGTTTACCGCTGGCCTTATCCGCCTGAAGCTGGAGGAAGAGGGGCTGACCAAGGAAGTCAAGCTTCACGTCATTCCCAATGAAGGCAGTTTCGAACTGGGTCCGTTCGGCTTCCGTTACATGCCGCTGGCGCATTCCATCCCGGAAGGCAATGCGCTGGTCATCGATACGCCCTATGGCCGCATATTCCATACCGGCGACTGGAAGCTGGACGATCAGCCGCTGCTCGGCGTCCCCTCGACCCCGGAGCAATTGACGGCGGTGGGCGATCAGGGGGTGCTGGCGCTGGTATGCGACAGCACCAATGTGTTCAACGACAAGGCCAGCGGTTCCGAAGGCGATGTCCGCGAAGGGCTGATGCAGGCGATAGAGGGAGCCAGGGGGCGGGTGCTCGTCACCACCTTTGCGTCCAATGCCGCGCGTGTTCAGACGCTGGGCGAAGTGGCGACGGCGATGGGACGCAAGGTGTGCGTCGCGGGCCGCTCGCTCGACAGGATCATCGGCATGGCCAAGGCCAGCGGCTATCTCAAGGATTTTCCGCCGACGGTCGATTGGGACGATGCGATGAAACTGCCGCGCGATGAGGTGATGATCATCGCCACCGGCGGTCAGGGGGAGGCGCGCGCCGCACTTGCGCGCATCGCGTTCGACAGCCATCCGATCAAGCTGACCGACGGTGACCTGGTCGTCTTTTCGTCCAAGCAGATCCCCGGCAATGAAATCGCGATCGGTCGCATCCAGAACGCGCTGGCGGCGAAAAATATCGTGATGGTCACGGACCGGCAGGCCGAAGTCCATGTGTCGGGCCATCCGGGGCGTCCTGAACTGGAAGCCATGTATCGCTGGATACGGCCCGAAATATTGCTGCCGGTCCATGGCGAACGACGGCATATGGCCGAACAGGCGCGGCTTGGCCTGGCGACGGGTATCCCCAATGCGGTGGTGCAGTCCAATGGCGATCTGCTGCGGCTGGCACCGGGCGCGCCGGCGATAATTGGGCGGGAAGAGGTTGGTCGACTGGTGCTGGATGGCGACGTAATCCTGCCGGCGGAAGGCGCGACCATGAACGAGCGGCGCAAGCTGGGTCTGCATGGCCAGATCAGTGTAGCCGTCGCGCTCGATGCCAAAGGAAGGCTGATTGGTCGACCGACGCTGCGGACGCAGGGCGTTCCGGTGGAAGAGGACAAGGCGGACTTCCTGGCCGAAGCGGCGGATGATGCCGCGGACGTGATTGCCAAGGGATCGCATGAGGAAGAGGCGGTACGTGAGCGTATCCGCCTGGCCGTACGCCGCGCGGCGACGCGCTGGACCGGCAAGAAACCGATTGTGGACGTGTTGCTCATTCGGGCCTAAATCGCCCGTATGAATCTTTACGCCATCTTCGCCATCTATGTGCTGTTCTGGGTGATCAGCGCGTTCATCATGCTGCCCTTTGGCATCCGCACGCCCGACGAGACGGGCGAGCAGTTGCTCAAGGGGCAGGCGGATAGCGCGCCCAGCAATTTCAGGCCCGGCGTGGTGGTGCTTCGCGCGACCATTCTGTCAGGACTGCTGTTCGGTCTCTATTACGCCAATTATGTGCAGGGCTGGATCACGCTGGACATGCTGCCAGGCTATACCCACCAGAATTGACTGTTTGGGGATTAAGCCCCGCTCCTGATGTCGAAGCGCGCGCCGGGATCCATCGGCGCGCGTCCGTTACTGGCGCAGCCGCTCGATCGCCTGCGCCAGCGCGACATAGAGTTTGCCCATGTCGGATGAAAGAATGGCGACGCCCAGCGCGTTGCCGTCACGCGCGGACAGGATGATCCGCAGCATGCCTTCGAAGTCATGGATGTAGCGGTTCACATGATCGCGGAATTCCGCGTCATTGTCATAATGGAGCGCAATCTCGCGCGATTCCCCGGCGTCCAGCAGCTTGACTGCGCGCCGGGTGAATACGCCGCGATCGCCCTTCAGATAGGCCGACCAGCTTGAATCGGTGACGTCGTTCGACAGGATCTTGGCGACGTCGATCGCGGTACTGTTGAGCGATTCGATCAGCAGCGCGGAGCGGCGGGCAAAATGGTCGCGGTCGCGATTTTCCGCCGCCCGTTCCGCTTCCTCGATACGCTGTTCGACATTGGCGCTGGTGTCGGCGATGGTCAGCAACTGGCGCGTCAGGCGCTCGGACGCGTGATGCGCGGCATTGACGGCTTCTTCGGCGACGCGCGCAACCTGTTCGATCTGCGCCGCGACCTTGTCTCCAATCGCGTTCTGCATCGCCTGTTCACTGGCGTCGGCCAGAGCCTGCGCGGCTTCGGGAATGGTCCGGCCCAGCGCCTGACGCGCACGCTCGGCGGCCTGATCGGCCGTATCCTTGACGCGCAGCAACGCGGTGACGAGCAAGGGGCCGGCGCCTTCGGTGATGCGGGTCGCATCCTGATGGGCGCCGTCCAGTGCGACGCGCAGCCGTTCGACCAGATTGCGATTGGCCTCCAGCCCGCCCTGCGTGCTTTCCAGCCATTCGGTCAGGCGACTGCCCTGGCCGCGCAGCATCGATTCGGCCTCTTCCGCCCGGCCAACCAATGCCTGCGATATGGCTTCCAGCCGCTCCATTTCGGGCGTCGTGTGGCCCAGCAGAGCGCGGCTCTGTTCCAAGCGGGCGTCGAACCGCTCCAGTGCCGCGGGATAAGTCTCGTCCAGTTCGCGCACGCTCGAATCGAGAGCGACGAGCAGGGTTTCGGCACAACCGATCAGCTTTTCGGCGGTCACGCCTCCGTTGGCCAATGCGCCGTCGATGCGCTGGGTTTCGGCGGTCAGGCGCGTAAGCGCTTCGGTCAGCCGCTCGCTTCGGGCAAGGGCGACTTCCTCCAGCGTCGCAAAGCGATTCTGGGTCGATGTGATCGTTTCGTCCAGCCCGGACTGGATGCCGGCCATCAGGCTATGTTGCCCGGCCATGACCTCGTTCATCTGGTGCAGGCGGTTTTCCACGTCACCGATCGTGTTGGCCAGACCCGTGACCGTCTCGCTGCCGATGGCGTCGAGGCTGTCGCGTGAGCGGGTGACCAGAGATTCCAGCGCGGCCGACTGGGTCGACAAATTGCCCTCGGTCAGCGCCAATGCTTCCTGCGCGCGGGCCAGCGCGGTGTCGAGCCGTTCGCGCAAATCCTTCTCGATCGCGTCCATGTCCCGCGTCAAGGTGGCCAGGGTCGTTTCGCTGACGTCACCGATGCCCGATTGTGCCGCCGCGACCAGCGCTTCGAGATGTTCGGCGCGGCGCGAAAGGCCTTCGTCGGTCGTTGCCATCGTCGCGCGCACGCTGCGCAAGGCAGCGTCGAGGCGTGCGGTCAGGTCGGCCTGCGCCCGGTCAAGATCCTCGATCAGGGCCGCGCGCACAGTGTCGCTGGTGCTGGCAATGCCGGTTTCGGCGGTTTCGATCAGCGTCGCGAGAGCGGCTGCCTGAATTTCCACATCCTGACGGGTCCGGTCCATCGCCTGCCGCGCGCTCTGGGCAGTCGCATCGATCCGTCCGGCGGCGATTTCCGCCATGCCCGTTACTTCTTCATTGGCGGCGCGGGTCGATTCCTGAAGCTGCGTCAGCTGGCTCGACAGGCTCTTGGTCGCGGACAGGGTGCGGGCACGGGCGTCGTCGGACAATTCGGCCAGCGCGTGAAGCCGCGCTTCCAATGTGTCGATTCGTTCTGCCAGCGCATGGCCGTTGTCCATGATCTGCGCCGCCATCCGGCCGGTGCGGTCCTCCAGTTCGGGGATCGTGGCGATCAACGAGTCCATCTTGGCGACCAGCGCAGCGCTTGCCCGCTCCGCCGATTCGGCGCGATCGACCGTTGCTTGGGACCGGCTGGCGATCAGTTCGGCGGACGCCTCCATATTGCTGCTGGCCGCAGCGCCATAGCTGTCGAGCAATTCGGCCTGTTGCTGCATCGACTGACGGGCGGTTTCCAGCTGGGTGGCGATCCGTCCCAGTCGCAGTTCCAGCAGATCGGCTTCCGTCCGCAGGGCGCGGGCAGTGTCGAGATAGCGGCGCGATTCGGCGCTTATGTTACGCATCAACAGCAGATAGGCGAGGCCCAGCAGGATGAGCGGGACGACCAGCGTGGCGATGGCATTGGCCCAGAACAAGGGGCCGCCGGGCAGGTCGCCCGCCGCGAAAATCGCCCAGCCGGCAAAGCCGACCCAGCCGATCGCGAGCAGGCTCAAGCCCACGCGTATGCGTTTGACCCAGCCATCGCCCGCGCCATCATCCGAATCATCTTCGTCGATGTTGAGAGACGCCTGTTTCAAAAGCAAAATGTCATCCGCCTGCGACGCGTCGCTAGCTGCGCTTGATTCGTCGCGCCAGAACTCGACGATTGTGCTGCCCCCTGTCATGTCGTGCATCCTAGCAGCTTTTCCGTCCGCGCAAATGCCCTGTTACCAAAACTTAACGCAAGCCAGATAGCGTCTGTCTCTATGTCCTATGATCCCGGCGCCCTTCATGCAGCTTTATCCGCAGCCGTCGGCGATGACAGCGCCCTGATCGCAGACCTGCGCGTGGCCTTCATGGAAAGTGCCGAGCGGCAGATCGATCTGCTGGGGCGGGCGCGGTGCGACGCCAATTGGGAATTGGCGGCATGGCGGCTGAAAGGGCTGGCGGCCAGCTTCGGGCTTACAGCATTGATGGCGCTGGCTGATGAGGCAGCAGAGGCCGCGCCGGGTGATCCGCGCGTGCTGCGCCGGTTGCGCGCTGCGCTGGCGGGGCTGCAACAGACCTGAATTGAAGCATCGGTACGGCTGCGCTTGCGCGAAGCCGCCAGCCTTGCGACAAGGCCCGCTGCACAACAATCGGGTCGATACCATAACGATATGAGTTTCGCGGCTATTCTCAGCGCCAGCCGGGCTTCGGGCGATTCGTCTGGTGGCCAGACGACCGTTGGTCAGCGCGCGAGTCTGTATTTTGCCGGACAGACGCTGGTCGAATATCAGGCACGGCAAGCGGCGCAGGCCGGTGCGGATCGAATCATGATATTGGTGAGCGTGATCACCCCCGCCCTGTCGCAGGCGGTCGATCGGCTGAGCGCCGACGGGATCGCGGTCGCACTGGTGCGCGATATGGTGTCGATGGTGCGGGATGCGCCGCGCGATGCCGACGTCCTGCTCGTGGCCGACGGGGCGATCGTGTCGCAGACCCATTTCGAGGCGATGGCGAGCGCGGAGGGCAATGCTCTGCTGGTCACGGATGACAGCCGCGCCAGCACCCCGTTCGAACGGATCGACGCGGGGCAGCGCTGGGCCGGTCTGGCGCGAATCAGTCCGACCTTATTGTTCGGCACGCTCGACATGATCGGCGACTGGGATTTGTCGCTCACGCTGGTACGGGCAGCGGTGCAGAAGGGCGCGCGCCGCGTCACCGTGGCGCAGGATGATCTGCTCGAAGGGCGCGTCGCGCTGATCGAGACCCAGCAGCAGGCCGATCTGGTGGCGCAGGCGGTCACGGCGGCAGGCGCTTCGTCGGCACGGGCGCGGGGTGGCGTTGAACATTATCTGCTTTCGCCGCTGGCCCGGATGATCAGTCCGGCGCTGATGCGCATGCAGGTTCCTGCAATGCAGGTGCGGATCGCCGCCATCGCACTGGCCGCGATCGCGCTGGTGCCCGTCGAGCTGTTATGGACGCTGACCGGGTTCGCGCTGCTGCTGGGCGCGCTGTTACTGGCGGAAATTGCCGATCGTCTGGAGGAACTGGCGCTGCGACCGGCGCCGACGGGCTGGCTGGCATTTGTCACGCCATTACTGGCGCTGACCGGCATCGTGTTGGCGGGCAGCAGCACGATGGCCGCCGATCTGGCGCTGCTGCTCGCGATCATATTGGTGGCGGACCGCTGGCGGCGTACCGGCGGCGCCCGGCCATGGATGATCGTTACGCCCGGCACCGTGCTGCTCATGCTGATGCTCGCCGGATTGGTGGGCATGCTGGCGCAGGGTATCAGGGTGGCAATGCTGGCGCTGATCGCTTCGGCTGGCGCGATCATATTGCGCCCGCGCGACTGATATATTTCGATAGCAGGGTTTAGTGCATTTTAAGGACGTCGGGCTATGGTCCCGGTATGAACGCCTATTCGTCCCTTACCGGTGCGGTCATGGCGGACAGCTGGCCGATGGCGCAAGTCATGGCGGGCATGTCCGCCGTGCCGGTTGGCCATGCCATCGATCTGGCTTTCTTTTTCCCGGTCGAGGAACAGGCGCGCCACGATGCGTTGATCGCGGAAACGCGGCGGCATCTGGGCGGATGCCTGAACGCGATCGAGATGGCGCTGCGGCTCTCGCTCGACCACGCACCGGATGTCGCACACATATTATCACGCTCGTCAGAACCGATTTGCTGGCCAACCGTACGGGCGCAACCGACGCTGATCGGGCCGGCGCTGCTGGCGCATATGCAGATGCGCGCTGGCATCAGCCTGATGCTGCGGCAGTTTGGCCAGGCTGATGTTGATCGGCTGGACGATAGCGATGGGGGCGTGCTCACGCTGGGCGATGATCCGATGATCGGCGACGCCCTGTCTGCGCTGGCGCTGGCAGAGGGGCGCTGGATCGCGGCGGGCGGCGAGGATCGGCCGATGCGGCCGGACCTGCCCGCTGAATATTTTGCTGAACTGGTCTGGACGGCGGCTGCCTGTCTGGCCGCTGTGGTTCAGCGGAGCGCACCCGATCTGGGGGACGCGATACTGGTGGGATTCGAGCGGTCCGGCTGGGCCTTGCTTGCCGATCATGACGAAAGTGCTAGTCCCATTGCCGAGGCCGATCGGCTGGTGCGGCGGATCGGCGATCTTGCGGATTCGCCCGAACTGATGGGTGTCGCGCTGGGGCAGCGCCGCTTTCTGCTGTTTGCAGCGCTCGCGGCGCGGCGGCTGCGCATGACCACGGTGCAGGCGACCGAAATATTGGTGCTGGGGCCATTGGCGCAGGTAGCGATGCTGTGCCGTTCGCTCGGTGGATCGGATGCCGATTATCGCCATTTGCTGCTGGCGCTGCAGCCGGTGCGTCCTTCACTGTCCGACGCGGCTATCGTGGCGGAGGCCGAACGCTATCAGCAACTGACCGAGACGCAGGCTGATGCAGCAGTCAGCGCGTTGCGCACGCCGCCCGCTTTCCGTTCACGGCTGGACCATCTGCGCCGGGTTACAGGCGCGTGAATATGCCGTCCCATCCCGCGATCATCCGGGCATTCATCTCCGCCGACGGCCTTTTGCTCAGCGCTGACCTGCCTTTGCTGGCGCTTCAGCGCGAAGCCGGGGGCGATCTTGGCGCGCCGGTCGCGGTACCGCAACTGGCAGCGATCGCGCGGTTGTGCGTGCGATTGGGCATTACCGTCTCGCGGCCGATCATCGCGGCGACCCAGCATGGCGACATCGACATGTGGGTACGGGCACGGCCCGACAGCGATGGCGTCACTCTGTCGATCATTGACTGGCATGAGCGGCCAGTCGCTGCGTTGCCAGCGGACATAGCGCGGCGTGAAGCGGATATTGCGGCGCTGGCCGATGGCTGGAACTGGCAGATAGACGTGCAGTTGCGGTTCCAGATGGTGCTGGCCGGAAACGACGGCCATGGCGCGCTACCGCCCGATCCGCCCGTGCCCGGCAGCCGCTTTTCCAGCTATTTTCAGCTTCAGCCTGACGATGATGGCGACATGGCGATGCTGCGCGCCTTTGCCCAGCGGCGCGCCTTTCGGGACCAGACGGCAGCATTGGTCAGCGATCCGGCGCGGACGTTTCGCCTGTCGGGTTTCCCCATGTTCGATCTGGCCGGACAACTGACCGGCTATCGCGGCACGGCATTCGCTTTGGAGCAGATGGCGGCTGGTCCGATCGTGCAGGAGGCGGCAATTGCGCTGTATCCGGGCGAATTCGGCAAGCGGCTCGACCGGTCGCTGCGCCAGCCATTGGGGCGGATCATCGCCAACGCCGATACGATCAGTGCCCAGTTGGAGGGGCCGTTGCGCCCCGACTATGCCGATTATGCGACGGACATTGCAGCGGCCGGACGGCATCTGATGGCGCTGGTCGATGATCTGGCCGATTTGCAGGCAATCGACCGACCCGATTTCAGCGTGATCGCAGAAGAGATTGATCTTGCGGATCTGGGTCGCCGCGCTGCCGGGCTGCTGGCGGTCAAGGCGCTCGACCGGAATATCCGCATATCAGCGCCGGACCCGGACGCGACCATGCCCGCGATCGGGGAATTTCGCCGCGTGCTACAGATTTTGGTGAACCTTGTGGGCAATGCGGTGCGCTATTCGCCCGAAGGCAGCGAAGTGCGGATCGTCACCGAATGTGATCATGGCCAGGCGCGGATCATGGTGATCGACCAGGGGCAGGGGGTGGCCGTCGCGGATCGCGAACGGATATTCGAGAAGTTCGAGCGGCTGGGCCGCGACGATTCCGGGGGCAGCGGCCTGGGCCTCTATATCTCCCGCCGCCTTGCCCGCGCGATGGGCGGCGATATTCGCATTGGCGGCGCGCCCGGCGAAGGCGCGCGCTTCATCCTGACATTGCCAGCGGACGATTGATCCCCATGAAAAACGGCGCCCCTTTGACAGGGCGCCGTTCTGCATTTTGCATTGTGGTTGCGCAGGCTTAGCGCTTGTCGACCGGGATATAGTCGCGCTGCACCGGGCCGGTATAGAGCTGGCGCGGGCGACCGATCTTCTGCGCTGGGTCCGAAATCATTTCGTTCCACTGGGCGACCCAGCCGACGGTGCGGGCCAGGGCGAAGAGAACGGTGAACATCTCGGTCGGGAAGCCGATGGCCGACAGGATCACGCCGGAATAGAAGTCCACATTGGGGAAGAGCTTCTTTTCGATGAAATAGGGATCGCTGAGCGCAATCTTTTCCAGTTCGCGCGCGACGTCGAACACCGGGTCGGTGACGCCCATCGTGCGCAGCACGTCCTCGGCGGTCTTTTGCATGACGGTCGCGCGGGGATCGTAATTCTTATACACGCGATGGCCAAAGCCCATCAGGCGGAACGGATCATCCTTGTTCTTGGCGCGGGCGATATATTCGGGAATACGATCGACAGTGCCGATTTCGCGCAACATGTTGAGCGCGGCTTCGTTCGCGCCGCCATGCGCCGGACCCCACAGGCACGCAATGCCAGCCGCGATGCACGCGAAGGGATTGGCGCCCGACGATCCCGCCAGACGAACGGTCGATGTCGATGCATTCTGTTCGTGGTCGGCATGGAGGATGAAAATCTTGTCCATGGCGTCCACGATCACTGGATCGGGAACATATTCTTCCGCGGGCACGGAGAAGGTCATGCGCAGGAAGTTGGCCGTATAGGACAGGTCGTTGCGCGGATAGACGAAGGGCTGCCCTACCGAATATTTATACGCCATGGCCGCGATCGTGGGCATCTTGGCGATCAGGCGATGGCTGGCGATCCTTCGCTGCATCGGATCGTTGATGTCGGTCGAGTCATGATAAAAGGCCGACAGCGCGCCGACGACGCCGCACATGATCGCCATCGGATGCGCGTCACGACGGAAGCCGCGATAGAAGGTCGTGAGCTGTTCATTGACCATCGTGTGGCGCGTGATGGTACGGGTGAATTCGTCCAGTTCCTGGCTGGATGGCAGTTCGCCGTTCAGCAGCAGATAGCTGACTTCCATGAAGCTCGATGCTTCGGCCAGCTGGCCGATCGGATAGCCGCGGTGCAGCAGGACGCCTTCGTCACCGTCGATATAGGTCAGGCCGGATTCGCAGCTCGCGGTGGAGGTGAAACCGGGATCATAGGTAAACATGCCGGTGTTGGCGTAAAGCTTGCGCACATCGATGACCTGCGGACCGACCGAACCGTCCATGACGGCATAGTCCTTGGTCTCTCCTCCGACGGTCAAAGTGGCTTTGTTTTCCGACATATTGTTCTCCATTTATGCCATCAGCCAACCGATGCGTGCCCAACATCGGTCAGCCGTTCCAAGCTCCCCTCTTTCCCCAACAGGAAGAGGACATCAAAAATACCCGGCGAGACGGTGCGCCCGGTGAGTGCCGCCCGAAGCGGCTGCGCCACCTTGCCCAGCCCCAGGCCGGCATCCTCCGCCACGCGGCGAATTGCGTCCTCGATCGCTTCGACCGTCCATGTTTGAACTGGTCTCAAAGCGTCGGCTGTCTTGACCAGCAGCGCGCGCGCCGAGTCGTCTAGCAGAGCCAATGCCTTTTCGTCAAAATCCAGTGGGCAATTTTTGAACAGAAATTCGGCGCCCTCGGCAATTTCATTAAGCGTTTTGGCGCGCGGCTTGAGCGAGGGCATCGCGGCCGTCAATAGCGCCAGGCCGGTGTCCGGCAAGGCGCGATCCAGACGGGCGGCGACGCGCGGCGCGACCAGCGCGGCGAGGCGGGCGTCGTCGGCTTCGCGCAGATAATGGCCGTTCAGATTTTCCAGCTTCTTGATGTCGAAGCGCGAGGGCGATCGGCCGACGCCGCTGATGTCGAACAGCTCGATGGCGCGGTCGATCGGGATAATCTCCTCGTCGCCATGACCCCAGCCCAGCCGCAGCAGATAGTTGAGCACCGCTTCGGGGAGCATCCCCATATCGTCACGATAGGCATCCACGCCCAGCGCCCCGTGGCGCTTGGACAATTTCGCGCCGTCCGATCCGTGGATCAGCGGGATATGGGCATAGACCGGCTCGTCCCAACCCATGGCACGGATGATGCAAAGCTGGCGGAAGGCGTTGTTGAGATGATCGTCGCCGCGGATCACATGGGTGACGCCCATGTCATTATCGTCGACGACGACGGCCAGCATATAGGTGGGCGTGCCATCGGACCGTAGCAGGATCATATCGTCCAGCTCGGCATTCTGTACGACAACACGGCCCTGCACCGCGTCCTCGATCACCGTTTCGCCTTCGCGCGGGGCTTTCAGGCGGATGACGAAAGGCGCGCCTTCAGGCGCTTCTTCGGGCGAACGGTCGCGCCAGCGCCCGTCATAACGCATCGGCTGCTTGGCCGCGCGCTGCTGTTCGCGCAGTTCGGCCAGTTCTTCGGGCGTGGCATAGCATTTATAGGCATGGCCGTTCGCCAGCATCGCGTTGGCGACTTCGGCGTGGCGCGGCGTGCGGGCGAATTGAAACACGGCCGGTTCATCACCGCCCAGACCCAGCCAATCCAGCCCGTCGAAAATGGCCGCCACCGCTTCTTCGGTCGAGCGGGCGCGGTCGGTATCCTCGATCCGCAGCAGGAATTTGCCGCCATGGTGACGCGCGAACAGCCAGTTGAACAAAGCGGTGCGCGCGCCGCCAATATGCAGGAACCCGGTTGGCGATGGCGCGAAACGGGTCACTACCGGCTTGTTCATTCCCGTTGCACTTGCCGTCATATTCGCTGACATTCGTCCTGCCTGTTCCATGAATGCGTCGCCCCCTAGCATGGCTTTTGAGCCACGACAAACCTCCCTTTGGTGGGGGGCTGCGGCGTGGTTGCGCGGGGCGTTTTCGCGGGTGGAAAGCTGGCTGGAGACGGAGCGCGAGCAAATTCCCCTGTGGGTGCCAATCGCGCTGGGCGCGGGCATCGCTGCCTGGTTCCTGCTGCCCGACAGGGCCGGCTGGCTGGCCTTTTGCTGTGGTGCGCTGGCGCTCGCTTGCCTGGGGTCGCTGCTGCCCGATGGCGCGCGGCTGCGGCGCATGATCGTGGCGGGCGGGATGCTGGCCTGCATCGGATGCGCGCTGATCTGGGGGAAAGCGGTGCTGTTGGGGCAGCCGCCGTTGGCGCGGGCGGTCTTTACCGTGGTGACGGGTGAAGTGATGGCGGTTCGGGCGGTTCCCGCGCAACAGATGGTGCGCGCCATGCTGCATCCGGTCGACGCGTCAGGCCTGCCAGCCACGATCCGGGTCAACATAGCCGAGGCGGATGTTCCGGCCGGATTGGGCGAGGGGGCGGTGATCCGCTTTCGCGTCCGTTTAATGCCGCCAGCCCCGCCCAGCGTGCCGGGTGGCTATGATTTTGCCGCGCGTGCCTATTTTCAGGGGATTGGCGCTACTGGCAAGGCGCTCAAACCGATTGACGTCCTACGCCCGTCAACCGCGCCGCCGCCGCTGCGGGCGCGCTTGTTCGCGCATATTCGGGAGCAGGTGGATGGGCCGGCGCAGGGCATTGCCGTGGCGCTGGCGACAGGGGACCAGGGCGCGATTGCGGAGGCCGATGCCGAAGCGATGCGCCGTAGTGGGCTTGCCCACCTGCTCTCGATCAGCGGGTTGCATGTGACGGCGCTGATCGGCGCGGTGATTTTCCTGTTGATGCGGGTGATGGCGTTGAGCCAGCGAGCAGCCCTCGACTGGCCGCTGATGCTGATCGCGGCGGCGGGCGGGGCGCTGGCGGGTATCGGTTATACGCTGCTGACCGGGGCGGAGGTGCCGACGCTGCGGTCCTGCATCGCCGCGCTGCTGGTGCTGGGCGGGCTGGCGCTGGGGCGCGACGCGATCACGTTGCGGCTGGTCGCGGTGGGCGCGCTCATCGTCCTGGCCTTCTGGCCCGAAGCGATGACGGGACCGAGTTTCCAGATGAGCTTTGCCGCCGTTACCGCGCTGGTTGCGCTGGCCGAGCATCCGCGGTTTCGCGCCTTGACCAGCGCGCGGGATGAGGGGTGGGCGCGCAGGGCGGGGCGGGTGCTGGCGGCAATGCTGATGACCGGCATTGTCGTCGAACTGGTGCTGATGCCGATCGCGCTGTTCCATTTTCACAAGGCCGGGATGCTGGGGGCGTTCGCCAATCTCGTCGCCATCCCGTTGACTACCTTTGTCGTGATGCCGCTGGAGGCGCTGGCGTTGCTGTTCGATCTTGTCGGACTGGGCGCCCCCTTTTGGTGGATGACCGCGCAGACGCTGAACCTGTTGCTGCTCATCGCCCATGGCGTCGCCGCCAGTCCAATGGCGACAATGCTGACGCCGGCGGTGCCGTCCTGGCTGTTCGCGCTGATGATCGGCGGGCTGCTCTGGTGTCTGTTGTGGCGCAGCGGGTGGCGCTGGCTGGGCCTTGGGCCCGTGGCGATCGGCGTGACCGGCGTGCTTTGGCTATCACCGCCCGATATTCTGGTGACGAGCGATGACCGCCACGTCGCGGTGCGGACATCGACGGGCGGCATGGCACTGCTGCGCGCGGGCGCAGGCGATTATGTGCGTGACACGCTGGCGGAGAGCGCAGGCTATGACGGGCCGATCGAAGCGATGGCGGACCTGCGGCAGGCGCGCTGCTCGACGGATCTGTGCGCAGTGGGGATGCAGGCGGGCGGGCGGCGCTGGCATGTGCTGGCCACCCGCAGCGACATGCTGGTCGAACGGGCCTTGTTCAGCCGGGAATGTGCCGCCGCCGACATCGTCATTGCCGATCGCGCGCTGCCACGTTGGTGCCGCCCGCGCTGGCTGAAGATCGACCGACGGATGCTGGCGCGAACCGGCGGCATTGCCATCGACCTGGACGATGCGCGGGTCAGTACGGTGAAGATGGCGGGCGACGCTCATCCCTGGATCGTCGCACCGCGCCCTCGCCGCAGCCCGTCATGGCGGCCTTAATTATAACGGCGCAGCAGTCCCGCCAGCTTGCCCTGAATTCGCACCTGTCGCGGATCATAGATTTGCGGTTCATAGGCGCTGTTGGCCGGATCGAGCCGGACGCGCTGTCCTTCGCGGCGGAAATATTTAAGCGTCGCTTCCGCATCGTCGATCAGGGCGACGACGATCTGGCCTTCGCGGGCGACATCAGTGCGCTGGATCAGTGCAAAATCGCCGTCGAGAATGCCCGCTTCCATCATCGAATCGCCCGACACTTCCAGCGCATAATGATCGCCAGCCCCCAGCAGCGCGGCGGGGACGGACAGCATATTCTGCCCCTCCATCGCCTCGATCGGGACGCCGGCGGCAATACGGCCATGCAGCGGGATTTCGATGACGTCATTGGCAGCGATCGGCAGGCTGGGCGCCAGTTGCGGCTTGGCCGGAGCAACCGGCGCAGGGACGCGGTGCATGGCGTCGGGGAGCTTCAACACCTCCAGCGCGCGGGCGCGATTGGGCAGGCGGCGGATGAAGCCGCGTTCCTCCAATGCATTGATCAGCCGGTGAATGCCGGACTTGGATCGCAGGTCGAGTGCATCCTTCATCTCCTCGAAAGAAGGGGATACGCCACCTTCCTCCAGCCGGGTCTGGATGAAACTCAGCAATTCCTGCTGCTTGAGGGTCAACATGCCTGCGGTCCTCCATGGAACGTATAAGGAACACATAGGAAACGGAAGGAGGCGAGTCAAGCGAGCAACAACGGACCGGAAGCGGCGCATCCGGCCATGGGGACCGGGTCCAATCGAACGGTCGATCAGTCCGTCAGGGGCAGGATGGTGACGATGTCGCCTGCGGCTGCGATCGATGAACCGGCAGGGCGAACAATCAGGCAGTCGGCCATAGCCATGGCGGCCGTGGCGGCGCTGTCCTGCGACGTGACGGAGACGATCCCGGCCTCCCCCCGATAGGCGCGCAGATAATCGTCGCGATCGCCGGTCGCGGGTAGCGGCGCGGCAAGGCGCGCCTCGCTCAGGCGCGGGAGCGGCGCGGTCGATCCGGCGCGATGGCGCACCAGCGGCAACAGGAACAGCGTCGCGGTGACAAAGGCCGAGACCGGATTGCCCGGCAGGCCCAAAAATACGGCATCGGCAATGGTACCGGCCATTAGCGGCTTGCCCGGCCGCATCCTGATCTTCCAGAAATCGAGCGTACCCCCCGCCTGCACAAAGGCAGGCCGGACCATGTCATGATCGCCGACGGATGCACCGCCGGTAGAGACGATGATGTCCGCCGACGCCGCGCGTTTCAGCGCAGCCGTCATGGCATCAAGATCATCGGGAACGATGCCCAGATCAACGACGTCGCACGGCAGGGTTGCCAGCATCGCCGCCAGCATGGCCGCATTGGAAGAGGGCAGACTGCCCGCCGGGGTCGGCGCGCCGGGGGGCACGAGTTCGTTGCCGGTCGAGATCAGCGCGACCGTGGGGCGGCGGCCGACGGGCAGCCTCCCATGGCCGCCCAGCACGGCGAGCGCGATGCGCGCGGGTGTAAGGGTAGTCCCGGTGGCGAGCAACAGGGCGTTCGTGGCAAAGTCCGACGCGGCCGGGCGTATGTTGCGCCCGACAGGCAGGGGATCGTCGCTGGCGGTCAGTCGGTCGCGCTCGCGGATGGCATTTTCCTGGATCAGGATCGTGTCTGCGCCAGCGGGCAGGGGCGCGCCGGTGAAGATGCGGCAGGCCTGTCCGGGCGCCAGCGGCGCAGGCACAGCGCCGCCAGCCGCGCTTTCGCCAGTGACTTGCCACGGCCCCGGCCATTCAGCGGCACGCACGGCATAGCCGTCCATCGCGGACAGATCGGCCCAGGGCTGGTCGCGAAGCGCCAGTAGGTCGCTGGCCAGCCAGCGTCCGGTGCAGGCGGCGACCGGCGCTGTTTCCGCTGGCAGCGGGCTCGCAAGGGCGAACAGGCGAACCTGCGCCTCGGCGACGGGCAGCAGGCTCATGCCGCGCGCCAGTCGCCCGACTTGCCACCGCTCTTGGCGATCAGGCGGACCTGGCCAATGACCATGCCCTTGTCGAGCGCCTTGGCCATGTCATAGATGGTGAGCAGCGCGACAGAGGCAGCGGTCAGCGCCTCCATTTCCACGCCCGTCTGGCCAGCGGTGCGCGCGGTGGCGGTGACGGTCACGCCGCTTTCGTCCAGATCGAAGTCGATATTCACGCTGCTCAGCGCGATCGGGTGACAAAGCGGGATGAGGTCGGCCGTGCGCTTGGCCGCCATGATCCCTGCGACCCGCGCGACCGCCAGCACGTCGCCCTTCTTGACCAGTCCCTGCGCAATCGCGGCAGCGGCATCGGCGATCATGTCGATCCGGCCGCTGGCGACCGCTTCCCGCGCGGTCACCGCCTTGGCCGACACATCGACCATGCGCGCCGCGCCGTCCGCGTCGAGATGGGTAAGGCCCGTCACGCGCCGGTCAGCAGGCTGCGCGTCGCCGCCTCGACATCGGCCTGCCGCATCAGCGTTTCGCCCACCAGGAAGCAGCGCACGCCATGATCGGCCATGGCGGTCAGGTCGGCATGGCTGCCAAGGCCGCTTTCGGCGACGAAGGTGTAACCGGCAGGCGCCTTGCCCACCAGTTCATAGGTGCGGGCGAAATCGACGCTGAAATCGCGAAGGTCGCGATTGTTGACGCCGATCAGGCGGGATCGCAGCTTGAGCGCGCGCTCCATTTCCGCCTCGTCATGCACTTCGATCAGCGCGTCCATGCCAAGCCCAAGCGCTGCATCCTCAATCTCCGCCATCTGCCCGTCATCAAGGGCGGCGACGATGATCAGGATCGCGTCGGCCCCCAGCGACCGGCTTTCCAAAATCTGCCAGGGATCGACGATGAAATCCTTGCGCAGTACGGGAAGCGCGCAGGCGGAGCGGGCCGCCATCAGATAATCGTCATGGCCCTGAAAATAGGGTTCGTCCGTCAGCACCGACAGGCAGGCCGCGCCGCCAGCGGCATAGGCCTGCGCATGGGCGGGGGGATCGAAATCTTCGCGGATCAGCCCCTTGGACGGGCTGGCTTTCTTGATCTCCGCGATCAAGCCGAAGCCGGAACGGGCTGCGTCGTCCAGCGCCTTGCGAAAGCCGCGTGGGGGCGTCTGTTCGCTGGCGCGGGCGTGGAGCGACGACAGCGATGTCGCGGCCTTGCGCCGGGCGACATCCTTGCGCTTGAAATCGCAAATCTCGATCAGCTTGTTGGTCATTGATAGGCTATCCAGCAATTGAGCAGGGCATTGGCAAGGCCACGGTCGATCGTCTCGGCCGCTTCCTCCACGCCCTCCTTAAGGTCCGCTACCGCGTCGGCCACGACAAGGGCGGCTGCGGCGTTGAGCAGCACGGCGTCACGATAGGCGCCCGGTTCGCCCAGCAGCAGCGCGCGCAGGGCGGCGGCGTTATGCGCTGCGTCGCCGCCCCGGATCGCATCGACCGGGGCAGTGGAGAGGCCCAGATCGGCAGCGGACAGGCGATGCATGGCAACCACGCCATGGCCCGCGACTTCGGCAATGTCGTTGCCGCCTGCCAGCGACAGTTCGTCCAGCCCTTCATCGCCCGACACGATCATGGCCCGGTCGACGCCCAGTTCGGCAAGCGCCTGCGCATAGATGGGAACATAGGCGGGGCGGGCGATGCCGACCAGTTGGCGGCGTACCCCGGCCGGGTTGGCGAGCGGTCCCATCAGGTTGAAGATGGTCCGTTCGCCGATCGCCTTGCGGATCGGGCCGAGCCGCTTGAGCGCGGGATGGTAATTTTGTGCGAAGAGGAAGCAGATGCCGATCTCCGCCAGTGTCTTTTCGGCGCTGGCCGCCGCCCGGTCCAGGTCGAGCCCAAGCGCTTCGAGCGTGTCGGCTGCACCCGCCTTGGAAGATGCCGCGCGGTTGCCATGCTTGGCGACGGGGACGCCAGCGGCCGCGACGACCAGCGACACGGCGGTCGAGACATTAAGGGTATGATGGCCATCGCCCCCGGTGCCGCACACGTCGATCGCGCCTGCCGGGGCGGTGACCGGGATCATCCGGGCGCGCATGGCCCGCGCGGCAGCCGCGATTTCGATCGCAGTTTCGCCGCGCCGGGCCATGGTGACGAGAAAGGCGGCGATGTCCGCTTCGGGAAGGTCGGCGTCGAACAGCTGGTCGAAGGCGCGGGCGGCGGCCTGCGCATCAAGCGGACTGGAAGGATCGGGCAGGCTGGTCATCGCGCTTGCCTTAATCATCAGCGGGGTAGTGAGTCGAGGGGGGAGCGACGGCAATTTTGCGTGTGGGGGCCAGTTGCTCGGCCAAAGCCCGACCTTGCAATCAGTCGTCGCCCCGCTATGAACCGCGACATTCGCAAGGACCCGGTGAAATTCCGGGTGGCTATTCCGGCCGCCGATCCGCCGGACAACATCACGCATGTTCATACGCCAGCGCCAGTAGTCCGGCGCGATATGCCCTGATGTGGAATTTTCAGATGACAGATTTTTTGACACGCTATCGCCAGCAATGGTTCAGTGACGGACAGGCTGCGCGTCGGGACGTCATGGCGGGTATCGTCGTTGCGCTCGCCCTCATTCCCGAAGCGATCGGATTTTCGATCATCGCTGGCGTCGATCCGCGCGTCGGCCTCTATGCCTCGGTCGTCATTGCGATGGTCGTGGCCTTTACCGGCGGTCGGCCAGGCATGATCTCAGCCGCCACGGCTGCGGTCGCCGTGCTGGTGATGCCGCTGGTTCGCGACCATGGGGTCGAATATCTGTTCGCCGCGACCATCGTGATGGGCATTGTCCAGATCATTGCGGGGCTGTTGCGGCTGGACCTGCTCATGCAGTTCGTATCCCGGTCGGTGATTACCGGGTTCGTCAATGCGCTGGCGATCCTGATCTTCCTGGCGCAATTGCCGCAATTGACCAATGTCGGCTGGGAAACCTACGTCATGATCGCGGGCGGCCTTGCGATCATCTATCTTTTGCCACGCCTGACCAAGGCTGTGCCGTCGCCGCTGGTCGCCATATTGGCGTTGAGCGCAATCAGCATCGGCATGGGCTTGTCCGTCAACACCGTCGGCGACATGGGCAAGTTGCCGGAGGGGTTGCCCAGCTTTGCCTTTCCCATGGTGCCATTCACGCTCGAAACCTTGCAGATCATCTTGCCATATGGGCTGACGATGGCGGCTGTCGGCCTGCTCGAATCGTTGCTGACGGCGCAGATCGTCGATGACATGACCGATACCGACAGTGACAAGCGGCGCGAATGTGCAGGGCAGGGGAGCGCCAACATCGTCGCGGCGCTGTTCGGCGGCATGGGCGGCTGCGCGATGATTGGCCAGTCGGTGATCAATGTGACATCGGGCGGACGCGGTCGTCTTTCCACCTTTGTATCGGGCGCATTCCTTCTCTTTTTGCTAGCGGTGCTGGGGCCATTTGTCGGGCAGATCCCCATGCCCGCGCTGGTGGCGGTCATGATCATGGTGTCGATCGGCACGTTCAGCTGGAATTCCGTCGCCAATTTGCGCCGCCATCCGCCCACATCGTCCGTGGTGATGGTGACGACGGTGGTTGTCGTGGTCGCGACACGCGACCTGTCGCTGGGCGTACTGGCGGGCGTCCTGCTGTCGGGCATTTTCTTTGCAGGCAAGGTTCGGCGGATGTTCGCGGTGGAACGCACAGTGTCGACGGACCATGTGACCTATAATGTCGTCGGCCAGATATTCTTCGCGTCGGTCGATCGCTTTACCAGCGCCTTCCAGGCCGAAGACGGATTGACGCCCGTATTGATCGACGTATCAGGCGCGCATTTCTGGGATATTTCGGGGGTTGGCGCGCTCGACAAGATCATCGCGCGTCTGCGCCGCGACGGCTGCACGGTCGATGTGATCGGCTATAATCGCGCCAGCGCGGACATTGTCGATTGCTTCGCGCTGCATGACAAGACCGGCGTGGAAAGCGGCCTAGCCCCGCATTGAAGATGGGGTGGGAGGCGGTCCCGTTCAGGCCGCTTCGCGCGCCTTCACCTTCATGCCCGCTATCTTCATGAAATTGGCCAGCATGTCATGGCCATATTCCGTGGCGATGCTTTCGGGATGGAACTGGACCGAATGGATCGGCAGCGTCGCGTGGCGAAAGCCCATGACCGAACCGTCCTGGCTGGTTGCGTTGACGACCAGGCTGCCCGGAATATCATCGACGATCAGCGAGTGGTAGCGGGTCGCGGTGAAGGGGGAGGGGATGCCGGCGAACAGGCCGGTGCCGTCATGGGTGACGGGCGATGTCTTGCCATGCATCAGGCCGCCGCGCACCACCTTGCCACCGAAATGCTGGCCGATCGCCTGATGACCCAGGCACACGCCCAGCAGCGGCGCGCCCGCGTCGGCGCAGGCCGCGACCAGATCAAGGCTGACGCCCGCTTCATTGGGGGTGCAGGGACCGGGCGAGAGCAAAAAGGCCTTTGCCCCGCTGGAAAGCGCCTGGCCCGCCGAAATGGCGTCGTTGCGGACGACCTCCACCCGCGCGCCCAGTTCCATCAGATAATGGACCAGGTTCCAGGTGAAGCTGTCATAATTGTCGATGACGAGGATCATGGGATCAGGGCTATAGAGAGGCAGCGCCGCAAGGGGAAGCGGGCTGCGCCATAAATGTCGCGACGGGAACACATGCCTCTGCTAAAGCCAGCCTATCGACGCGAACCCTGCCCGCAAGCATTCGCGTGACCGAGAGACACCAGCGCTCCCGCTTGCCAGCAAGGCGCTTTCTCTTGGACCAATATGTTCGTCTTTCCATCACCCCTGTCGTCGGCCGCGACGCATGAGCCGCGCGATCAACGTCGACGCGCCGCTGGCCGATGTGCAGGCGCTCTGCACCAAGCACGCGCTGGCTATATCCACCATCGAAGCGCTGACATCGGGCGGCGCCCGCGTGGTGATGCTGAACCCTGATGGGGCCGACCGGATGCGCGACCTCATGAAAACCAGGCTGATCGAGTCGCCGGTCGTACGCTCCTCGCTGCATCTCGCGCGCCAGCCTCGGTCGGTGCTGCGCTAAAGCGGCCAGGCGAACGCCATCATGGTCTCGGCAGTCGGCTGCTCTTGATGGGCCGCCCAGGCCATTGTCACGATGCACATCGGCCTTCCCTTATGCGGCGGCTTGAAAAGGCGCAACTTTACGCCCATATGGGTCGTGCCGGGTTCGCCCGGCTATGGTGATAAATTGTGTCGTGTAATAGACGCAGCGGACCCGGGGGCAGTACCCGGCGGTTCCACCACATATCCCGGTCGACCCATGGGCTGAACGGGATGTCTGACGAGGACGAACTAGGATCGACGTGTGTTCAAAGACGATGTTTTTACCCGGCCCGTGTAAGCCGTTAAACTGTGCAAAACTCATAAGTGCCAACGATAACAAAGCACTCGCCATTGCAGCGTGAATGAGGGCCTAACGGCCTGACTTCATTCTAAAATAGCGCGGTTGAACCCACCGGGCAACAGAAGGGAATTCAGCGGCCTCCGGGAGCGCCGGGCAACAGAACCTCCCGGACCTTCATCCCCTTTGCTGTCATCGTTTGGCGGGCGTCGCTTGGTCGATTGCCTGACGCTGAACCTGTGCCCGTCGCCGCGCAGCGCGAAACCGGCCAGCACCGCGCGAATCGCTATCGACTCTGCGCATTCGTTCGATTACACTTTTATGACAGTATGAAGAAAAAATCATAAGTGTCTGTTTTTACAGAAAAGAAAATCCTTTTTCGACCATCGAACCGCTATTGCTCAAATGTCATCATAATGAAATAATCAGCGCTATAGTCAAAAGGTTTTGCTGGAGAAAATATGATGCTGAAGGTCGCCCTCATCGCCGGTTTTGCTCTCGCTTGCGTCTCGCCTGCCATGGCGCAGAGTGCGCCGGAGGATGTGATCGTGGTCGGCGTTCCCGACGGCGGCCTTGCCGCGCGCGACCTGACGGCTGGCGATTATGCAAAGGCGGCCAAGCGGCTGAAGGCCGTGTGGCCCGATAGCGCCAATGACCCCGCGCGCCTCATCAACCTGGGCAATGCCTATGCGGGCATGGGGCGCATGGTGGACGCCCGCTCCGCCTATAGGTCCGCGCGCTTCTCCCCGGAAATGACGCTGGTGATGGCCGACGGCAGCGAACAATCCTCGCGCGATGTAGCGCGGCGGGCGATGAGCCGCCTGACGCCGGTTTATGCGTCGCGCTGATCGAAGCTTTCTGTTTCAAGCAATTGCACGGGGCGCGGGGCTTAACCGCGCCCTTGTCATGAAAGCATAACGGAAGTCACTAAACTGTCATTTTAGTGACGCTGTTTCGTCACCAAATCAGAACAAGCCTGTCACCGGACGTCCCTAACTGCCCCTTCGGAGGGCGACAGGGGGCGTTGTCCGAATCATATCCCCTGCGCTCCGCACAGCAACAATCCCGGTATTTTACCGGAGCGGAGACGACATGGCCAAGATTAACCGTATCCACACGATCCTGATGGCGAGCTGCGCCTGCGTAGGCCTGAGCGCCTGCGGCGCTGACGACATCGCTTCGCCGGGCGAGGGCACCATTGTCATCCCCGCGCCGACCCCGGCCCCCACGCCTACGCCTACGCCGACCCCCACGCCGACCGGCGTGACCCCGGCTGCCAACTGCCCGACCATCGCCGGTTCCGCGCAGCTTGCAGACCTCGGCACCATTTCCGATGGTGGCAATACGTGGCGCAACTGCGGTTTCCCGACCCGCTTCACCAGCACGACCGCGATCGCCAAGGTTCCGGGCGTCATCTATTCGCTGCCCGGCCGCGTCGATGTCGGCACCGACCAGGGCGCTGCCAGCACCAACACCGACGTCACGCTGACGATCGATCCGGGCGTCACGGTATTCGCTGCCACCGGCAACGCCTATCTGGCGGTCAATCGTGGCAACAAGATCAACGCTGTCGGCACCGCGTCGCAGCCGATCGTTTTCACCAGCCGTGAAAACGTGCTGGGGACCACGACTGACCAGTCGTCTGGCCAGTGGGGTGGCATCGTGCTGCTGGGCCGCGCGAAGATCACCGACTGTCTGGCTCCGGCCGCAGCGGCAGGCACCACGGCGTGCGAGCGCGACACCGAAGGCAGCAGCAACGCGCTCTATGGCGGCGCTAATGACGCCGACAGTTCGGGTCGCATGTCCTATGTCCAGATCCGCTATTCGGGTTTCGTGCTGGCTGACGGCAAGGAACTGCAAGGCCTCACGCCTTCGGGCGTCGGCACTGGCACGGTTCTTGATCATATTCAGATCCACAACAGCTCCGACGACGGCATCGAAGCCTTTGGTGGCTCGGCCAACATGCGTTATCTGGTGCTGACCGGGAACGAAGACGACAATCTGGATACCGATGTCGGCTTCCGCGGCACGGCGCAGTTTGTCATCTCGGTTCAGCGGGAAGGCAATAATATCGGCGACACCTTCCTCGAAACCGACTCGAACGGTGGCTCGGCCTCCAACAACGGGGAAGATGTGCTGCCCCGCCAGTATCTGAAGGTCGCCAACTTCACGCATATCCAGCGTTCCAACACCGGCGACGACGGCGCTTCGATGCTGCTGCGCGGCGGCGCCGATCTGGCGCTGGTCAACGGCATCATCGTCAGCCCCAACCAGAGCTGCCTGCGCATCAACGGCGCCGCGGCTGTGCGTGATGCTGACACCGCGCTTCAGGATGCCGGCAAGCCGCGCTACATCTCGGTTGTGATGCAGTGCAACGGCACGCCCTTCAAGGGCACTGGCACGGGCGTCGATGCAGCGCTGGTCCAGTCGATCTTCACTGCCGGAGCGAACAGCAGCTTCACCTACACCCCGTCGCTGACCAGCCTGTTCATCAACGGGGCAACGGAAACTGCTGTAGTGGCGATCGACCCCAAGACGATCGACAGTGCCTTCACCACCACCAACTATATCGGTGCGGTGAAGGACAGCAGCGACACCTGGTATGCCGGCTGGACCTGCAACTCGGCAACTGCCAGCTTCGGCAGCACCAGCAAGAGCTGCACGGCGATCCCGACGACCTGATCGGACCCACGACCTCAACAGGGGCGGGGGAGCGTGCATCTGCGCTTCCCCGCCTTCTTTTGCACTGCAATTCCCAAAGGGGGACCCCTAGCATGTCGAAGCCGCTCAGCCTGGCGCGCCTGCTCCTGATTTCATCCGCCCTGGTCGCACCTGTGGCCCTGGCGCAAACCGACCCCGCTGGCACGACCGGCGCGGATGCTGGCGGTGCCGTTACATCCGGCACGCCGACCGCCGCCGAACAGGCCGATTCCGATGCAGGCAATGTCGACGTGTCGATCCCCGGCGCGGACATTGTCGTCACCGGCCGCCGCACGACCAACGTGTCGCAGGCCGCGCCGCAGGTGGTCAACGTGCTGTCGGCCGCCGACATCAAGCGGACGGGCGAAGGCGATATTGCCGGTTCGCTCCAGCGCGTCACCGGCCTGTCGGTCGTATCCGGCGGCTATGTCTATGTCCGCGGCCTGGGCGATCGCTATTCGCTCGCGCTGCTCAACGGTTCGCCGCTGCCAAGCCCGGAACCGCTGAAGCGCGTCGTGCCACTCGACATCTTCCCGACCAGCGTGATCGCATCGACGCTGGTGCAGAAAACCTATTCAGCCAATTTCCCCGGCGAATTTGGCGGCGGTGTCATCAATCTGACGACCAAGGCGATTCCAGCCGAAAGCTATCTGGAAATCGGCTTTGGCAGTTCGGCCAACACCGAAACGTCCGGCCAATTGGGCTATACCCATTATGGCTCCAAGTCCGACTGGACCGGCTTTGACGACAGTTCGCGCGATGTGCCGCCGCTGCTCAAGCAGGCGTTTGCCAGCGGAACCCCGTTCCCGAACATCAGCCGGACGGATCAGCAGGCAATTGCGATGCAGTTCCTGAATGCCGACACGTCTGTCGTGCAGCGGACCAACAGCCTGCCGTTCAACTTTTCCGCGTCGCTCAATGGCGGCACGGCGGTTGATGTCGGCAGCGACGGACGGCTGGGCGTGATCGCCACCGCATCCTACAGCAACAAGTGGCGCACCCGCGACAATCTCCAGCAATCCTCGCTGGACGTGTCGCAGGGGGCTGGCAAAAGCTATCAGCAGGTCGCGACCGATAATGAAATCACGGTCAACGGGCTTCTTGGCCTGGGCCTGGAACTGGGTGAGCAGAAGCTGCGCTGGACCAACCTCTATATTCGCGACACGTTGAAGCGCAGCGCTTTGACCATCGGTCAGAATGACGGTTTGATCCAGGGCGCTGACTATTTGACGCAAAGCACCGGCTGGTATGAGCGTCAGTTGATCGACACCCAGTTGGTCGGTGAATTCAAACTCTCCGATGCCCTCAGCCTCGACATGCGCGGTGGCTTCGCCAATTCGCAGCGTGAAGCGCCCTATGAGCGCGAATTCACTTACGTCCGCAGCAATCGCGACCTGGCGACCGATCCTGTTGGCGACCGTTTCGTCAATGCGCTCAATCGTCAGCGCGGCGATGCGTCGGTCACCTTCAGCGACCTCAACGAAGATCTGTGGTTCGCCGGCGTCGACTGGAGCTACAAGATCGCGCCGGGCTTCTCGCTGACGGCGGGTTATGCCTTCAACGACACAAAGCGTCGTTCGTCGCGCTATGAGCTGCATTTCGATGCCGTCAACCTGCCGGTGCCGGTGCAGCAGTTGCGCCCCGACTATCTGCTGTCGGATGCGACGATCCAGCTCTACGATCTCGGCCTGCTCGAATTTTCGGGTAACTATCCGGTCTATGACGCGGCGCTGCGCACCCATGCGGGCTATGCCCAGGTGCAGGCGGACCTGTTTGCCGGCCTGTCGGTCAACGCAGGCGTTCGCTACGAAAAGGGCGAAATGTCGGTGACGGGTGTTGACGTGTACAATACCGGGCTGACGCCGTTCAACGAAATCCGCAAGGATTACTGGCTGCCTGCCGTGACCTTCACGTTCGAAGCGGCCAAGGGTCTGCAACTGCGCGCCAGCGGGTCCAAGACCATCGCCCGCCCGCAATTCCGCGAACTGATCGCCCAGCCCTATCTCGACACCGAATCCAACCGTTTCTTCCGCGGCAACCCGTTCCTGCAGGACAGCCAGCTGTGGAATGCGGACATCCGGGCCGAATGGTATATGGGCAAGGATGAACGGATCACGGCGGCGGCCTTCTACAAGAAGATCGACAATCCGATCGAAACCTACACGACCATCACCGACACCTATAATGTCACGACCAGCTTCGCCAATGCGCCCGAAGCGACCCTGTATGGCGCGGAAGTGGAAGTGCAGAAATATGTGCCGCTGGATACCCTGTCGGATTCCAGCTTCTTCGTCAGCCGCCGCATCGCGCTGATCGGCAACTATACCTACACCCAGTCGAAGCTGAAGGTCGGCGCCGGGGACACGACCATTCCCTATACCTACACGACCGGGGAGCCGCCGGCGGCGTCCGACTTCTTCCTGAACGGCGTGCCGCTGACGGGCCAGTCGGACCATCTGGTCAACCTGCAACTGGGGCTGGAGGACACCGATACGCTGTCCCAGCAGACGTTCCTGCTGACCTATGCCAGCGATCGCGTGACCAGCCGTGGTCCCAACCTTCAGCCCGACATCAAGGAACGGCCGGGGATCCAGCTCGACTTCGTGGCGCGCCAGGGGGTCAAGCTGCCGGGAGGCATCAACAGCGAAGTGAAGTTCGAGGCGCGCAACATATTGGGCCGCAAGTTCCAGGAGTTCCAGGAACAGGACGGCAACCGCGTCTTTTATAACCGCTACAAGATCGGCACGACCATCGCTGCATCGATGACGGTGGCTTTCTGACATGAACGGGGCCGCGAAGGCGGTCCCGTCACCGACAAGACGACCGGTCCGCTTCTGGCGGGCCGGTCTTTTTGCGTCAGGCTATCCCCATGGCTTTTCGCGATACCATTTGGTGATGACATTCTTCACGCCCACGCGAACCTTCATGCCATGGTGGAGGCTCGCGGGATTGGGCTGGCCCGGCGCGATCCGGTTGTTCCACGCAAGCAACTTGCCGGTTTCCGGCTGGATGGTCTTGCCGATTTTGGGAAAGCGGGTCGCGCCGCCTGCCCTGGGTTCGTCCAGATAGACCATCAGGGTCCAGGTGCGGTTACCCGCGACCGAACAATATTTGGGATAGTCCGCACCCTTGGGATCGAAATAGTCGGTATGGGCCTTGAACTCCTGCCCCACATCATAGCGCTGACCCTGGATCGGTTCGCCATAGGCGGGGTCGATCCCGGCAAAGGCCGCCAGTTTCGCGTCGATCGTCGCCACGAACGGGTCGCCATGATCCAGGTCGCAGGTTTCGCTGGTGCGAAAATAGCCGTCGCCATTGGCATCCGCGATGGTGGACGGGCGGCGATTTGCTTCGATTCGCTCGATCAGCGCCGCGCATTCGGCGGCGGACAGAAAATCGCGCCGGATGAACAGCGTCAGATCCCGGCTGGGGACGCGCTGGACGCGGGCATGGCTGGCGATCCACGCAGGATCGGCATCGGGGGCGGCGGGATGATCGGACATAATACTCGCAAGCATGGCCTGAGAGGGCAATTTTGCTACTGGCCGGGACCGGAAATGCAAGCGTCATGACAGCGGAATTTCGCCTGTCACAAATAGGTCATATGACTGTCATCCATCCGTAAAACGAAGCGCCTAGCAGCGGTCCCATCATAAAGGGGCAAGCGGGCAGATGCGGGTGGCGATCGCCAACAGGTTGCGGGGCCGGTCGATTGACGGGCTGGCGTTGCTGGAAAAGGGGCTGATCGCCCTGCTGGCGCTGCAACTGGTGCGGCTGGCCTGGGTCGTCGTGACGCCGGTCGGCAGTTTTGGCCCATGGGAAGGGCGGCAGGCGCAACTGCTGCCTCCCGCCGCGCGACAGGCGCTGTTCGCCAGCTTCGATCCTTTCTTTCGCAGCGGCGCGCCGCAAACGGCAGGGAAGGGTGTCGTCACCTCGTTGGCGCTGACACTCTATGGCATCCGGTTGAATGAAGGATCGGGCCTGGGATCGGCGATCATCGCCGCGCCTGACGGGGTGCAGAACAGTTTTGCCGTTGGCGATGAAATCCTGCCGGGCGTGGTGCTGAAATCGGTATCGTTCGATCATGTGACGATCGACCGGGGCGGGGCGGAGGAGCAGATATTTCTCGACCAGTCGGCGCCGGTGCCTACGGCCGCCCCGGAAGGGGGTGAAGCACCGGGATCGCCGCCAGCGTCGCCGCCGCCATCTTCGCCCCCGGCAACGGCTGGCCCGACCGCCGACAGTCTGAAACGCGACATTGCCTTTGCGCCCCGGATGCAAAATGGCCGGGTCACGGGTCTGGTGGTCAGCGCGAAGGGGCCGGGCTTTGCCAGCGCCGGTTTCCGGCCCGGCGACATTATCAGCCAGATCAACGGCCAGCCGGTGGGTGACCTTCAGTCCGTGCAGAACCAGATCGCGCCCGGCGCGCGCCTGTCCCTGACCGTGGAGCGCGGTGCGACCGTCGCTTCGGTGAACCTCATAGTGCAAGGCCAATGACCAGATATTTCCTTCCCCTTTCCGCCGCGCTTGCGCTGGTTCTGGCCGCACCGGGCATGGCGCAGCAGACGCTGAACGTCCGCGATGCCGATATTCGCGCCTTCATTCAGGACGCTGCGCGCGTGACGGGCCGCACCTTCATCATCGACAATCGGGTGCAGGGGAAAGTGTCTGTCGTCACGGACCGGCCTTTGTCACGATCCGAATATTTCGAGATCGTGCTGTCCACGCTGCGCGCCAACGGTCTGGTCGCGGTGCCAGCCCCCGGCGGGGCATATCGCATCCAGCCCGCCGACGGCGCGGCGGGGCAGCCCAGCGGTGTTGGCCGTGCGGCCAATCGCAACAGTTTCGTGACGGAGGTGTTTCGCCTGCGTTCTATCGACGCGGCGAGCGCGCTGGAAACGCTGCGCCCGCTGGTCAGCAAGGACGGGTCGGTCACCGCCAATCGCGCTGGCAACAGCGTGGTGGTGGCGGACTATGCCGACAATATCGCCCGCATCCGGCAAGTCATCGCACGGGTCGATCGCGATATTTCATCGACGCAGATGGTGATGCTCAAAAATGCCGGTGCGCGGGAAATTGCGACATCGCTCCAGGCATTGGTGGAAAGCGGCGGCGGGGAAAATGCGCCCCCTTCGGCCGCGACCGTCGTGCCGATCGACAGCAGCAATGCCATCGCGATCCGCGGGGATGCCAACACGGTAGCACGCCTGGCCGCGATGGCCCGGCAACTCGATCAGCAGGCCGCGAGCGGCACCGAAATCCGGGTCTATTGGCTGGAACATGCGGATGCCGAAAAATTGCTGCCGGTGTTGCAGCAACTGGTCGGGCAATCGACCAGCCAGCCGGTAACCGCCTCCACCCCGGCGGCGGGCGGCGCTGCGCCGGCGAGCGCGGCGGCCGCGCCGGTTGCTGCGGCATCCTCTTCCTCCTCCAGCGGCAGCGGTATTTCCACGCGCGGCCCGGCGATCGTCACCCGCTATGAGGGCGCGAACGCTATCATCGTGGCGGCCAATAGCGACGTGCAGCGGATGCTGGGCGAAACCATCCGCCAGATCGACACGCGCCGCGAACAGGTGCTGGTCGAAGCGATCATCGTCGAAATCAGCGATGCAGCGGCCAAGAAGCTGGGCGTGCAATTCCTGATCGGCAGCACATCGACCGGCTTTGCCGCGACCAATTACAGCAATGCCTCGCCCAATCTGCTGACGCTGGCAGGCGCCTATGGCGCGACGCAACTGGGCACGACCAAAACGACGGTGGTGGCGCCCGATGGGACGCAAACCACGACCGAAGTGCAAAATAGCGGCGATCTGGCCAGCACGCTCCAGCAATCGGCGATCAACAGCCTGACCAGCGCAACCGGCGCGATTGCCGGGCTGGGCGGCAGCATCGGCAAGAACGGGATTTTCGGCGCGATCATCAACGCGGTCAAATCCGATACGGAAAGCAATCTTCTCTCCACCCCGTCGGTGATGACGCTGGACAATCAGAAGGCATCGATCCTGGTCGGCCAACAGGTGCCGGTGACGACCGGGGAAGCGCTGAGCCAGAATTTCGACAATCAGTTCCGCACCGTCCAGCGGCAGGATGTCGGCATCAAGCTGGAGGTGAAACCGCAGATCAATACCGGCGGCGCAATCAAATTGTTTCTGCGGCAGGAAGTATCGAGCGTGGCCGGGCCGGTCAGCAACTCCAGCAGCGACCTCATCATCAACAAGCGCGAGATCGAAACCACGGTCACGGTCGATGATGGCGAGATATTGGCGCTGGGCGGATTGCTGGACGATAATGAGCGCAAGACGATCGAGCGCATTCCCTTGCTCAGCGACATTCCGGGCCTTGGCGAACTGTTCAAATCGCGCAGCCGCAGCCGGACCAAGACCAATTTGATGGTGTTCATCCGCCCGACCATCCTGCGGTCGAAGGAAGATGCGCAGAAGCTGACCCAGCAGCGTTACGGCTATGTCCGCAACATGCAGTTACAGCGCAATCCCGACATGGAGCCGACGATCGACGAACTGGTCCGCGACTATATGGGCGCGACCCCGCCAGTCGCGCCGCAACCGGGCGATGCCATGGTGCAGCCGGATGCGCCGCAAATGATCGAACCGACCGTGCGCCAGTCAAGCGGCGTGGTGCGCCCGGTCGAGATACCGGCAAGCGGAGAACGCAAGTGAGCGAGAATGGGCAAGCTGCTCCTGCGCAGGCAGGAGCCCAGGGCGGAGAGGGCAGTGTCCAGAACCCTGGGCTCCTGCCTGCGCAGGAGTACGAGGCTTTTGCATCAGCCCATCCACGCGCCATCGACATTCCCTATGGCTTTGCGCGCAAGCATGGCGTGGTGCTGTTGCCGCAGGAGGGCGAGCGCCTGTCCATCGCAGTGCGCGAAGGCAGCGATCCGCGGGTCTTGCTGGAAGTCCGTCGTCATCTGGCGCGCAGTTTCGATGTCAGTTTCGTCGATCAGGCCGAATTCGACCGGCATCTGTCCAACCATTATGCGATGGACGGCAGCGCGGCGGCCATGGCCGGGTCGATCGAAATGGGCGCGGACGAACTGGACATGCTGGCCGCCGACATGCCGACCGCCGACGATTTGCTGGACAGCGCCGATGACGCGCCCGCAATCCGGCTGATCAACGGCATCATCGCCGAAGCCGCGCGGCAGGGCGTGTCGGACATTCATATCGAACCCTATGAAACCGGCCTGGTCGTGCGGATGCGGATCGACGGCGTATTGCGCGAAACGCTGCGGATGCCACCCCATGTCGCCCCGGTGGTCGTCAGCCGGGTCAAGGTGATGGCGCGGCTCGACATTGCCGAACGGCGTGTGCCGCAGGACGGGCGCATCGGCCTGACGCTGGGCGGCAAATTGCTCGACGTGCGCGTATCGACTTTGCCGAGCCGGGCGGGCGAGCGGGTGGTGCTGCGTATTCTGGACAAGGAAAATGCCGGGATCACGCTCGACCTGCTGGGCATGAACGGCGTGCCGGACCGGATTTTCCGCGAAGGCCTCAGCGAACCCAATGGCATCATCCTGGTCACCGGGCCGACCGGATCGGGCAAGACGACCACGCTCTATGCAGGCTTGCGCCAGCTCAACGACGGCAGCCGCAATATCCTGACGGTCGAAGATCCGGTCGAATATGCGATGGAGGGCGTGGGGCAGACGCAGGTGAATGCCAAGGTCGGGCTGACCTTCGCTGCCGGGTTGCGCGCAATCCTGCGGCAAGACCCGGACGTGGTGATGGTCGGCGAAATCCGCGATCGCGAGACGGCGGAAATTGCGGTGCAGGCGTCGCTGACCGGGCATCTGGTGCTGTCGACCGTTCACACCAACGATGCGGTCGGCGCGATCACGCGGATGCGCGACATGCGGGTCGAACCCTTCCTGCTGGCCTCCACGCTGCGCGCGGTCATCGCCCAGCGGCTGGTGCGGCGACTGTGCCAGCATTGCCGCGAACCGGTGCAGGCGGACAAGTCCGCCAGCGCCCTGCTGGGCTTCGATCCCGGCACGATCATCTATCGGGCCAGGGGTTGCAGCGAATGTGGCGGCACGGGGTATAAGGGCCGGATCGGCGTGTTCGAGGCGATCCGGGTGGACGATACGATCCGACGCCTGATCAATGACGGTGGCGATGAATCGCTGATCGCGCGCCATGCGTTCCTCAATGCCCCCAATCTGGGATCGGCGGCGCGGGCATTGGTGCGTGACGGGCAGACGACGGCCGAAGAGGCCATCCGCGTGTCGCGGCGCGACAGCGTGGACGCGGAAACCATCGCCGATGGCTGAATTTGACTATGTCGCGATCGACCCGGCTGGCAAGGAGCGCAAAGGCGCGCTGAAGGCGCAAACGCTGGAGGATGCACGGGCGAAGCTCGACGCGCGCAAGCTGTTCATTGTCGAACTCAGCGCCGGCGCGGTGGAGGTGGCCCGCAAACGCACCGGCCTGTCGCTGCGCACCCCGCGCCTCAGTCCCAAGGAACTGACGCTGTTCACCCGGCAACTGGCGACGCTGACCCAGGTCAGCCCGCTGGAGGAATCGCTGCGCACGATCGGGCGGCAGAGCGAGCAGGACCATGTTCGGCTTATTGTCGGCAAAGTGCATGGCGGCGTGATGGAAGGGCGGCGGCTGGCCGAAGCGCTGGGCGTCGAACCCAAAAGCTTTCCGCCCCTCTATCGTGCGATGATTTCCGCTGGCGAAAGTTCAGGCAGCCTGCCCGCGATCATGGAACGGCTGTCGGACCTGATGGAGCGGCAGGCGCAGATGCGCTCCAAGGTGCTGACCGCCATCGCCTATCCGTCGGTGCTGGCCAGCTTTGCCGTGCTGGTCGTCGCGGCGCTGATGATCTTCGTCGTGCCCAAGGTGGTTGAGCAGTTCGATACGGTGGGGCAGGAATTGCCGTTGCTGACCCGGATGGTGATGGGCCTGTCTGCCTTTCTGGCGGGCTGGTGGTGGCTGCTGCTGATCCTGGCGGGGCTGGCGGCTCTTGGCTTCTGGCGGGCGATGAGGAATGAGCGGTTCCATTATCGGTTCGATGCGATGCTGCTGGGGCTGCCGGTGATCGGCAAGCTGACCCGCGATCTGCACGCGGCGCGGATGGCGCGGACGCTGTCGACCATGGTGGCAAGCCGCCTGCCCCTGCTGGAGGGGCTGACACTGACAGCCAACACCGTCCACAACCGGGTATTGCGACACGCTTCGGACGATATTGTCGAAGCCATTCGTGGCGGCGGCAGCCTGTCGGCGGCGCTCAGGCGGGCCGGGGTGTTTCCGCCCTTGCTGGTCTATCTGGCCGCGAGCGGCGAAAGCGCCGGGCGGCTCGACACGATGCTGGAGCGGGCGGCGGATTATCTGGAACGCGAATTCGACGCCTTCACCTCGACCGCGCTCGCCATGCTGGAACCGATCATCATCATCATGATGGGCGCGATCGTCGCCGTCATCATCCTGTCCATCCTGCTGCCGATCTTGCAGCTGCAAAGCCTGACCGGGGCTTAGGAGTTGAATATGGTTACACTAGAATCCGTTCGGGCTGAGCGTGTCGAAGCCCTGCCCTTCTTCAGAAGGAAAGAGCAGTCCTTCGACAGGCTCAGGACGAACGGGGAAGAAGGATTCGGGTCCGCCCGGCGTTCCGCCGAACATGGCTTCACCCTTGTCGAACTGATGGTCGTCATCGTCATCATCGGCCTGCTGGCGACGATCGTGGCGATCAACGTCATCCCCGCGACGGACACGGCGCGGGTCGAAAAGGCGAAGGCGGACATCGCCACGATCGAACAGGCGCTGGAGCAATATCGGCTCGACAATCTGACCTATCCGGCGGGATCGGACGGGTTGCAGGCGCTGCTCAATCCGCCAGCATCGCTGGCGCAGCCGCAACGTTACCGGCGTGGCGGCTATATCAAGAAGCTGCCCGACGAGCCGTGGGGTCGCGCCTATATCTACACCGTGCCGGGGCGCAAGGGCGCGTTCGACATCAGTTCGCTGGGGGCGGACGGCCAGCCGGGCGGCGAGAGCGAAAATGCGGATATTCATTCCAGCGAGCTATAAAACCACATCCGTTCGTTTCGAGCGAAGTCGAGAAACGGTTCTCGACATGCTCGAACCGAACGGAAATGGCTTCACCCTCCTCGAACTGATGGTCGTCCTGACGATCATCGGTTTCATTTCGGCGGCTGTCGTGCTGGCCATCCCCGATCCGCGCGGGCGGGTGATCGAGGATGCCGACCGCTTCGCCGCGCGCGTTGCCGCCGCGCGCGACGAAGCGGTCGTGACCGCCGCCCCCATGGGGCTGTGGGTCTCCGCATCCGGCTATGGCTTTCAGCGCCGCGATGGCGGGCAATGGGTGGCGCTGGAGGACAAGCCTTTCGTCACCGCCAACTGGAAAAGCGGCACCCGCGCTCTGGTCGGCAAGGACGGGCGGCAGCAGATCGCCTTCGACGGCACCGGCCTGCCGACCGATCCGCTGACCGTAACGCTGGCGCGCGAGGGCGAGCGGGTGTCGGTGACGGTCGACATGGCGGGAAAGGTCATGGTCGGTGGGTAGTCGGCCATCTCCTCCACCGTCATGCCGGGACGACCATTTCAAAGGCGAACGCGGCTTCACGTTGCTGGAAATGCTGGTTGCGCTGGCGGTGTTCAGCCTGGCGGCGCTGGCACTGGTGCGGTTGCAGGGGGTGACGCTGCGGACGGCGGCTGATCTCGATAGCAAGGCGCTGGGTCAGATCGTCGCGCGCAATCTGATGGTCGATGTGCAGAGCGACCCGGTGCCGCCATCCGTCGGCGACGAAGCGGGCGATGTCGAGAATGGCGGGCGACGCTGGCACTGGAGCCGGACTGTCAAGCCAACCGACGACCAGCGCCTGTTGCAGGTCGACCTGACCGTCGATGGCCAGCCGGGCGCGTCGCCCGTGGTGTTGAGCTTCATACGGGTGGTGGAGTGATGGCGGCGCGCCTCAACCAATGTGGATGTGACAGGATCAAGGGTGACGATGGCTTCACCCTGATCGAGTTGCTCGTCGCCCTCATGATCTTCGCGATGCTCGCCAGCGCCGGTGTCCTCCTGCTGGGCAACAGCGTGTCGGCACAGGCGCAGGTCAAGGCGCGGCTCGACGATATGGCCGCGGTGCAACGGGCTGGCGGGGCGCTGGCGGGCGATCTGGGGCAGGCTGTGCCACGCATTACCCGTACGGAGAGCGGCACGCTGGCGCCCGCCTTCTGGGCGCATCATGAAGGTGAGGATCAGCCGGTGATGCAGTTCGTGCGGGGCGGGTGGGACAATCTGGGCGATCTGCCCCGGCCCTCCTTGCAGAAGGTCGAATATTGGGTGCGGCAGGGGCGGCTGGAGCGGCGAACCTATGCGCAACTGGATGGCGCAGCGGGGGATCAGCCAGCCGCCTTGCTGGAGGATGTAGAGGCGGTCGCGCTGAAATTCCGCGATGCGCAGGGGAAATGGCGTGACGACTGGACGCCGACCCAGCCCGACCTGTTGCCGCGCGCGGTGGAAATGACGCTCACCCGCACGGGCGAGCCGCCGGTGACCTTGCGCTTTCTGGTCGCGCCCGGCCCGGTCGAAAAGCCGGTCATCGAAGGTTCGCCCGGTGCCTGATCCGCGCAAACCCGATGAACAGGGCGCAGCGCTGCTGACCGTGTTGCTGCTGGTGGCGGTGATGGCCGTCGTTGCCGCGACCGCGCTGGAGCGAGTGGCGCTGGCCACGCGAATGACCGGCAATGGCGGCGCGATCGATCAGGCGCGCGCCTATGCCGAGGCTGGCACGGCGGTTGCGCGCTTGCGGATCGGCGATCTGGTCGCGGCCAATCCGGCGAAGATGACGCTGGCGGGCGGCTGGCTGGGCGCGCCGCAAAGCATTCCGGTGCCCGGCGGCATCGCGACGGCGCGGGTGAATGACGGCGGCAATTGTTTCAACCTCAACAGCGTGGTCAGCGGCGAAAGCGAGGCCAGCCTAAAGGTGCGGCCCATCGGCGTGTCGCAATTTCAGGCGCTGCTGGTGGCGCTGGGCGTCGATGCGCGACAGGCGCAGGGCGCTGCGGCGAGCCTGGCCGATTGGATCGACAGCGATGGCGATCCGCAGCCGGGCGGGGCGGAGGATGCGGTCTATGGGCAAATGGCGCGGCCCTATCGCGCGGCCAACCGCCTGATGGTCGATGCCAGCGAGTTGCGCGCGGTCAATGGCATCACGCCTGCCATCTATGCGACGGTGCGGCCCTGGATCTGCGCATTGCCAGTCACGGATCTGTCGCCGATCAACATCAACACGCTGTTGCCGGAGCAGGCGCCGCTGTTCGCGATGCTGTTGCCGGGGCAATTGAGCGTCGGACAGGCGCGGCAATTGCTGGCGCAGCGGCCCGCGGACGGCTACGGCAGCACGAACCAGTTCTGGGCCTTGCCCTCGCTCGCCGGCCTGTCGCCGATGACCGAGGTGGCCGAGCAGGTCAAATTGACGACGGGATTTTTCGGAGTGGACGTGGCGGTGACTGTCGGGGGAACGCAACTGGTGGAGCGGTCGCTGATCGACGCGCGGGAAAGCCCCGCAATCGTGGTGCGACGCAGCTGGGGTGCGGGGGCATGAGCGCGCGCGACGCCCTGATCGTGTTTCTGCCCGAAGCGCAGGACGCGCCGCCATATTGGATGCGCGTGATCGATGGCGCGCTGGTGCAATCGGGCGAGGGCGCGAACTGGCTGGCAGCGTGCGGCATTGCCGCCTTGCCCGTTGAAGCGCGGGTGATGCTGGTGCCGCCTGCGGCTCTGGTGGCGCTCCATTGGGCGCTGCATCCCGACCTTCCGGTGCGGCAGGCGCGCGCGGCGGCACGGCTGGCGGTGCTGGCGGACGGGATATTGCCCGCCGATCAGCTGTTTGCGGTGACCGACGTGCAGGACGATCCTGCGCGGCCCCATATCGTGGCGTTGGCAGCGCGGGCAGACATGCAGCATTGGCTGCTCTGGGCGCAGCATCATGGGCTGGACCCCGAAATGATTGTGCCAGCGCCCCTGTTGCTGCCGTAGCCGGAGGCGGGTTTTTCGCGCGGGCTGATCGGCGATGTGACGGTGCTGCGCGGCACGGATATGGCGCTGACCGGCGACTTGGCCCTGCCCGCACTGATCGGCGATGCGCCGGTGGTGGATGTACCACGGGGCGTGATCGAGGGGCGCGCCATCGCGGCGCTTGACGCCCCGCCCATCGATCTGCGGCAGGGTGATTTCGCCAAGCGGGTGCGGCGGCAGCTCGACCAGCGCGTGCTGAAACGCGCGGCCGTGTGGAGCGGGCTGATCCTGCTTGCCGCGCTGCTGATCGCACTGGTCGGCATCGTCAAAAGCCATCGCGAGGCCAGTCGGCTGGACGCAGAAAGCCTGGCGCTGGCGCAGCAGGTCGTGCCCGGCGCGAGCGATGCGGCCCAGGCGCTTGGCGCGATGGAGCAGCAACTGGCTGCGCGGGGCGCTGGTGGACGGGCCTTTACCGCGCCGGTCGCGGCCCTGATGGCGGCGATGCAGGATGCGCCGGGCGTGGCGCTGACCAGCCTGTCGCGCGACCCGGACGGGATGCTGCGCGCCACGCTGGCGGCGGCGAAGGCGGATGACATCAACATAGTGCTGCTCGCGTTACAGGCGGCAGGCTTCACGATTACGGCGACACCCGCGCAGGAGCCGGGCGGGCGGACGCTGGCAGAGATTACGGTGCGGTCATGATGGAACGGATGCAGGCGCTTTGGGCGGAACGATCGTCGCGTGAGCAGGTGATGCTGGGCGTGATGTTCGCCTTGCTGGCAGGCGTGCTCCTCTGGTTCGGGGTAGCAGTGCCGCTCGATCGGGCGCAGCGGTCGGCGCGCGACAATTTGGTCGAGGCGACCGAGCGCAACGCCGCGGTGCGCACGGCTGTGCAGCAGCTGAAGGCGCTGCCCCGTGCGGCGGCTGGTGGCCCGGCCGCGCCGCTCGACCAGCTGGTCGGGCAGGGCGCGGGCGAAGCGGGCCTGACACTGGAACGTGCGCAGGCGCAGGGGCCGGACCGGATGGAGATTGCCATCGCCGCGATCCGGCCGGTCGCACTCTTTTCCTGGATCGCGGTGCTGGAGGCGCAGGGCGTGCGGGTCGAAACGATGAGCGCGCGGCCCGCGCCGACCGCTGGCAGCCTGTCGGTGCAGGCGGTGCTGGTGCGGGGAAGCGGGCAATGATGGGATTGGTCCTGTCCCGCCGGATGCGGATCATCCTGTTGCTGATCGTGCTGCTGGGGCTGTTGCTGTTCCTGCCGATGCGGGTCGCGCTGGGTCTGTCCGGGCTGGAGCGGCTGGGCGTGGCCGCGCGTGACGTGCGGGGCACGGTATGGAGCGGGCGGATCGACCAGTTGATGCTGGGCGACATGCCAATGGGCAGCGTGCGCGCGGGCCTTTCTCCATTGGCGTTGCTGACGGGTCGGGCGCGGTTCAACATTGCCCGGACCAAGGGATTGGCCGACGACATATCGGGCGCGCTGACGGTTGGGTTCGGGCGGATCGGAGTGGATGATGTGACCGGCGCGGTGCCGCTGGGCCGGACCTTCGCGCCGCTGCCGATCGCCGGGCTTCAGATGGAGGATGTGTCCGCCTATTTCATCGGCGATCGGTGCGGTCATGCGCAAGGACGGGTGCGGGCGCGGATGGCGGGGCAGTTTCCGGGGCTGAACCTGACACAGGGTTTTTCCGGGGCCCTTGCCTGCGATGGCGATGCGCTGTTGCTGCCGCTCGCCAGCCAGTCGGGCATGGAAACGATCGCGCTGCGCATCTGGCGGTCGGGCCGGTACAGCGCGACCATGCGGGTGGAAACCGCTGATCCGACGCTGGCGGCATCGTTGGGGCAGGCGGGCTTTGCGACCGTGGGCAATGCGCAATTGCTGAAGGTCGAAGGGACGTTGTGACGCCGATATTGGCGACGCTGCTCGGCGGGGTGGTCGGCGCGATTTTCGGCAGCTTCCTGGCCACCCTGATCCTGCGCTGGCCGCAGGGACGGGGCGTGACGCGGGGGCGATCGGCCTGCGATGGCTGTGGCCGCACGCTGACGCCGCGCGATCTGATCCCCTTGCTCAGCGCCCTGTTCCAGCATGGCCGGTGCCGGACGTGCGGCGCGCCGATCGATCCGCTGCATGGGCGGATCGAACTCAGTTGCGCAGTCATTGGCGCGCTGGCGATCGGCGCCATGCCGGATTTGGGCGGCCTTGGCTGGGCGTTGCTGGGCTGGATGTTGCTGACGCTGGCGGTGCTGGACTGGCGGCATTACTGGTTGCCCGATGCGCTGACCCTGCCGCTGGCTTTCCTGGGCCTGACGCTGGGACTTTGGGCGACCGATGTGGTGCTGGCCGACCGGATTATCGGCGCGGCGCTGGGCTATGGCAGCCTGCTGGCGATTGCGCTGACCTATCGCGCGCTGCGCGGGCGGGAGGGGTTAGGGCTGGGCGATGCCAAGTTGCTGGGCGCGCTGGGCGCATGGTTCGGCTGGCAGGCCTTGCCCTTCATCCTGCTGATCGCGGCGCTGGCCGGGCTGGGCGTCATGCTGGCGACGGGCCGGGCAATGGCAGCGACGGCGCGGGTGCCGCTCGGCACATTTCTGGCGCTGGCGGCGGTGCCGGGCTGGTATCTTGCCCACTCCCTGTTCTGACGACTGGCGCAAAGGAACAATAGAACATATAGTGAACATATGCGCGATTCGTCCCCTGTTCTTGCCCGGTTGAGGGAGAGCCTGCAACAGCTGGAGCCGCGCCGCGCGGCTACGCCAGCGGGGCTCTTTGCGCTGGGGCATGACGGGGTGGACGCGGCACTAGGCGGTGGACTGGCGCGTGGGCGCTTGCATGAAATCTTTGCCGATCAGGAAGATGCCAGCAGCGGGGCTGGGGTTGCCGCCCTGTTCAGCCTGCGCGCTGGGGAAGGGCGTCCCTTCCTGTGGCTGCGCACCGAAGCGATGCAGAAACGGGTTGGAGGGTTGCACGCCACCGGCCTTGTCGAACTGGGGATCGATCCCGCCAATATGCTGCTGGTGCTGGCCCCTGACGAAGGCGCTTTGCTCCATGCAGCGGCGGAGGCGGCGCGTTGCGCCGGGCTGGGCGCGGTGCTGGTCGAAGGATGGGGGGCGATGCGCGGGCTGGACCTGACCGCCACTCGCCGCCTGATGCTGGCCGCCGAAGCATCGGGCGTCACCCTGTTCCTGCTGCGCATCGCCGCCGATACTGCGCCCAGCGCCGCCGATACACGCTGGCGGGTGAGCGCGTCCCCCTCGATCGCGCTGGAAGCGGACGCGCCAGGGGCATCCCTGTTTCAAATCGAATTGCTGCGTCGGCGCGCCGGCCCCCCGGCCGGTCCCTGGCGCATGGAGTGGGACCGTGACCGACTTTGTTTCAGACGTCCTGCCAGTGATGGACGAACCATGGGAGGCGCAGAGCATGACGATCGCGACGCCAGCCCCCCGGCACCGCCGCTATCTCGCCCTGTTCTTCCCCTGGCTCCCGGCGGAGCGGTTGCGCCTGACCAGGCCCCATCTGTGCGCCGGGCAGGATGAACGGCCACGCGCCTTTGTCGAGAAAATACGCGGCGCGTTGCGGCTGGCGGCGGTGGATGAGGCGGCAGCGGCGATGGGCCTGTCGCCCGGCCTGTCGATGGCGGATGCCCGCGCCCGTGTGCCCGACCTCGACCTGTTCGACCATGTCCCGCATGAGGATCAGGACTGGCTGGAGCGGCTGGCCGATGGCTGCACCCGCTACCCCCCGACCGTCGCGCTCGATCCGCCCGACGGGCTGATCCTCGATACCAGCGGGTGCGATCATCTCTTTGGTGGAGAGGCTGGGCTGGCGGCCGATCTGGAGCGGCGGCTGGCGCGGCTGGGCGTGGCGGTGCGGCTGGCCTTTGCCGGAACGCCGGAGGGCGCGCGGGCGCTGGCCCGCTATGTGGCCGGAGCTGCGTGCGACGAGGATAGCGCGATCCGCCGCCTGCCCGTCGCGGCGCTGGAACTGGAGGAGGAGGCGACGCTGGCGTTGCGCCGCGCGGGGCTGAAAACCATTGGCGATGTCGCGCGTCGGCCGATGTCCTCCATCGCCGCCCGTTTCGGCGCGGACGCGGTGATGGCGATCCGCCGGATCGTGGGGGAGGCGGACAGCGCGCTGACCCCGCGCCGGCTGGTCCCGCCGATGAGCGTGGAGCGGCGCTTTGCCGAACCGGTCGCGCGCACTGAAACCATGATGACGATCCTGGCTGAACTGGCAGGGGAGGCGGCAGGGATATTGGAGCAGAGGGGCCATGGCGGTCGCCGGTTCGAGGCGCTGTTTTTCCGCAGCGACGGGCTGGTGCGCCGCCTGACCGTGGAAACCGGCGCGCCGATGCGGGATGTGCCTGCGCTGATGCGGTTGATCCGCGAGCGGATCGACAGCCTGAACGATCCGATCGATCCTGGATTCGGCTTTGACCTGCTGCGGCTGAACGTCCCACTGACCGAACCGCTGGGTGCGTCGCAATTGCAGTTGGAGGGCGGCGCGACCGGCGAGGCGGCGGTGACCGCATTGGTCGAGCGTCTGAGCACCCGGCTGGGGCGCAACCGCGTCCGCCGCTTTGGCGCACGCGACAGCCATATGCCCGAACAGGCCGAATTTGCGCTGCCCGCGCTCGATACGTCGCCGTCCGGTCCTTGGACGACACCGGAACCGGGCGAGCCGCCGCTGCGTCCCATCCATCTGTTCGATCCGCCCCAGCCGATCGAGGTATTGGGCGCCGAAGTCCCCGACGGCCCGCCCCGCCGTTTCCGCTGGCGCCGGGCGTTGCACGAAGTCGCCCGGTTCGAGGGGCCGGAGCGGATCGCCGGGGAATGGTGGCGCAGGCGGCCCGTGTCGATCGAACTGCCCCGGCCCGGCAGCGATCCGGGCGAGGTCGATATTCGCTATCTGCTGGGCGACGCGCCCGATCATATTCGCGATTATTACCGGGTGGAGGACCGGCGCGGTCGCCGTTTCTGGATATTCCGCCTTGGTTTCTTCGAACCGGACAAGCCGATGCCGCGCTGGTATCTGCATGGCCTGTTCGCATGAGCCGGGGGCGTGATCCGGGGCCGGAGGGGGAGGGGCGTCAACCCATCCCTCTCGACACGGCGCTGCGGGCGCGGCGATCGGGACCGCCATCGCCTGCGCCGGATTTTGCCGAAATGGTCGCGGCAACCAATTATAGTTTCCTGCGCGGCGCGTCCCACCCGGCCGATATGGTCGGACAGGCGCTGGCGCTGGGCCATGCGGGCATCGGCATTGCCGATCGCAATACGGTGGCCGGGGTGGTGCGGGCGTGGAGCGCACTCAAATCGGTGCGCAGGATGCTGGCCGAGGATGCCGAGGATCAGGGAATCCGCACGGGCGAAACCCCACAGTCGGCTGCGGAGCGCCGTCATCTTGCGGCGCAGGCGCTGCCGCTGGCGCAGGCTTTCCGTCTCGTCACCGGCGCGCGGCTCTGCTTTGCCGACGGGACGCCGGACATTGTCGCCTACCCCATCAACCGCCATGGCTGGGGGCGGCTGACCCGGCTGCTGAGCGTCGGCAATCTGAAAGAGACGGTGCAAAAGGGCGATTGCGACCTGTGCCTGTCCGACCTGATCGACCATGCGCAGGACATGGTCCTGATTGCTATGGCAGGGGAAGCGGACGAGGCGCTGCTGGCAGGGCTGGCGCAACGGGTGCCAGGTGCGCTTTGGATCGGCGTCACCATGCCGCGCGCCGGGCCGGATCGTCGCCGCCTTGCCCGGCTGGCGGCGATGGCCGGGCGGCTGGGGCTGCCGCTGCTTGCAACCTGCGATGCGCTCTATGCCATGGCGCAGGACCGGCCGTTGCATGATGTCGTCACCTGTATCCGGCAGGGCGTGACCCTGCGGGAGGCCGGGCGGCGGCTGGAGGCGAATGCCGAACGGCACCTGAAACCCGCACGCGAAATGGCCCGGTTGTTCCGCGACTGGCCGCAGGCGGTGGGGGCATGGCGCGACGTACTGGACCGGATCGGGTTCGATCTGTCCCATCTGAAATATGAATATCCGCACGAGCCGGTGCCCGAAGGGTGGGCGGCGCAGGACTGGCTGGAACATGAAGTGCTGCGGCTGGCGGGAGAGGCCTTTCCCGATGGCGTGCCGGATAGGGTCCATGCGATGCTGGCGGAAGAGTTCGCGCTGATCCGCAGCCGCAATTACGCCTGCTATTTCCTGACAGTCTATGAAGCGGTGCAGTTTGCCCGTAGCCTCGATCCACCGATCCTGTGCCAGGGGCGCGGATCGGCGGCCAATTCGGCGGTCTGCTATTATCTGGGGATCACATCGGTCGATCCGACCAGGCATAACCTGCTCTTTTCCCGCTTCATTTCGGAGGATCGCGACGAACCACCCGATATCGACGTCGATTTCGAGCATGAACGGCGTGAGGAAGTGATCCAGCATATTTATGCCCGCTATGGTCGCGATCGCGCCGCCATAGCCGCGACCGTCATCCATTACCGCCCCCGCAGCACGGTGCGGGAAGTCGGCAAGGTGCTGGGCCTGTCGGAAGATGTCACCGCGCGGATCGGCAGCACCGTGTGGGGCAGCCATGCCAGCGGCATGGAGGAACGGCGCTTCCGCGATGCGGGGCTGGACGTGGGCAATCCGCTGGTCATGCAGTTGAAGGAACTGGTCGACCGGCTGCTGACCTTCCCGCGCCATTTGTCGCAGCATGTCGGCGGTTTCGTGCTGACGCAGGATCGGCTGGATGAGACGGTGCCGATCCACCATGCGGCAATGGCGGACCGCACATTTCTGGAGTGGGACAAGGATGATATCGACGCGCTGGGCCTGATGAAGGTCGACATACTGGCGCTGGGGATGCTCAGTTGCATTCGCAAGGGGTTTGCGCTGATGCGCGACCATGGCCTGGGCGACAAGACGCTGGCGTCGGTGCCAGGCGAAGCGGCGCCGGTTTACGACATGCTGTGCCGGGGGGACAGCGTCGGCGTGTTCCAGGTCGAAAGCCGCGCCCAGATCAACATGCTGCCCCGCCTGCGCCCGCGTACCTTCTATGATCTGGCGGTGCAGGTCGCGATAGTGCGGCCCGGCCCGATCGAGGGGGATATGGTCCACCCCTATCTCGCCCGCCGGGCCGAGGCGCGTGATGGCAAGCCGCCTTCCTGGCGCTTTCCTTCGCCAGCCCCGCCGCACCCCGCCGATGAACTGCATCATGTGCTGGGCCACACCTATGGCGTGCCGCTATTTCAGGAGCAGGCGATGAAGCTGGCGATCACCGCCGCCAATTTCACGTCGGGGGAGGCGAACAAGCTGCGCCGGGCGATGGCGACCTTCCGCAATGTCGGGACGATCGGCGAATTTGAGGAGAAGATGATCGGCGGCATGGTGGGGCGTGGTTATGAACGCGCCTTTGCCCAGCGCTGCTATGACCAGATCAAGGGGTTTGGGAGCTATGGTTTTCCCGAAAGCCACGCCATATCCTTTGCCCGGCTGGTCTATGTGTCGGCCTGGCTCAAATGCTATCAGCCTGCCGTGTTCGCCGCGGCCTTGCTCAATGCGCAGCCAATGGGCTTCTACGCCCCGGCGCAGATCGTGCGCGACGCGATCGAACATGGCGTTGTCGTGCGGGGCATCGACGTCAATGCCAGCGGCTGGGACAATGGGTTGGAGCCGATTGCGGTGGACGATCCCGATGCTGGGCAGCACTGGACCCCGGCCAATCGCCGCTGGGGCGACATCGTGCCGCGTCACCGGCAGGACGGGGCGTTCGCATTGCGGCTGGGCTTTCGCCAGATTGACGGTTTCCGGGAGGCTTGGGGGGAGGCGATTGCAGCGGATCGCGCGACATCCGGCCCCTTCGCCACGATCGAGGAACTGGGGCGGCGGGTACGCCTGCCTGTCCGTGCGCTGCATTTGCTGGCCGATGCCGATGCCTGCCGCTCGATCGGGCGTGAGCGGCGCGATGCGGCCTGGGATGTGCGAAGGATGCCAGCGGGCGAATTGCCGCTGTTCGCCGCTGCCCGCGCGCGCGAACTGGGGGAAGAAGCCGATGCCGCCCTGCCGCCCATGCCCCTGTCCGAAGCGGTGGCGGCGGATTATCAGCTGACCCGCCTGTCGCTCAAACAGCATCCCATGACCTTCCTGCGCTCGGTTTTCGCGGCCGAAGGCCTGTTGACCAGCGAGCAGGTCAGCAGCGTCAAGAATGGCGCACGGGCAAAGGTTGCAGGCGTGGTGCTGGTGCGGCAGCGGCCCGGTAAGGGCAATGCGATCTTCGCTACGCTGGAAGATGAGACGGGTATCGTCAACATCCTGCTCTGGGCCAGGATGCTGGACCGCTATCGCCTGCCGCTGATGGCCGCGCGGCTGATGGAGGCGCATGGGGTGGTGCAGCGGGTGCGGGAAGGGCCGGTCGATGTGTTACATCTGATGGCCGATCGCATTGTGGACCGTACCGCCGAACTCGATCGGCTGTCAGAGGATCATGCGACGCTTATCGAAGCGGGACCGGGCGACAAGGCTGTCCACCCGGTGATGTCGCGGATCCGCAGCCACGGCCATCCGCGCAACGTGCGGATATTGCCGGGATCGCGCGATTTTCATTAGCGATTTTGCGAGATGGTCGGGGAGACAGGATTCGAACCTGCGACATCCTGCTCCCAAAGCAGGCGCGCTACCAGACTGCGCTACTCCCCGACGCCTCGGCCCTTAGCGGTCTATCGCGCGTCCCGTCAATCGGCGATCAATGAAAGAAGAGCCAAAGTAGCAGAATGATGGGGATCGGCACCCCGATCAGCCATAATAACAGTCCCTTGCCCATGATATTCTCTCCTGTAACAGTTCAGAAACAACTGATGGAGCGGGGCGGATGTTCCGGGGCAGGGGCGCAATGTCTCTGGCACAACCAAAAAGGGCGGGCTGTAGAGACAGCCCGCCCTTCGGAAATCTCGCTAAGGCGAAGATTACATCGCGTTCGCAGCGTTGTTGGCAGCGTTCGCAGCGTTGTCAGCAGCATTCGTTGCATTTTCAGCAGCGTTCATGGCGTTGTCGACAACGTTTTCCACGACGGCGTTCGAAGCGTTCGCGGTTTCGTTGGCCGGCTTCTCACCGCAAGCGGCGAGGGCCATCAGGCTGGCCGAAGCGAAAACAGCAGCGATCTTCTTCATTGTGTACGGCTCCCATAGCATTATGCCGCGTCAGGCACGTTACAATGTGACCCTACGCGAGCGACCCGCATTAACGTGTGCGATGCACAAATCAATGCTTTTCTGCGCCGGTGAAACGATGGAATCACGCGACGGGGCGTTGTCTACTATAAAAGTTCACTTAATGCCCATGGATTCTTGCGCATTGGCAACAAGGTTTAGCGTTACGGCCCAGGCGGCGACATTCTGCCGCAATTGCGCCGGGTCCACCTTGTCCAGCGTATCGTCGGGCGTGTGATGCAGCTCAAAATACCGGGTGCCGTCCTGTTGCAGGTCGATCACCGGCACGCCTGCCTTCACCAGCGGCGCAATGTCGGCGCCGCCGCCCGCTTCCTGCTTGCTGGCGCCGATGCCCAGCGGCGCGAGGGCCGCAGAGATGCTGGTCGCGAGCGCATCATGCCCCTGCGGAAGTTTGAAATCCACGCGCCACACACGATCGGCGCCAAAATCCGATTCAATCGCGAGCGCGTGTCTCTCCGTGCCATGCGCCTTGAAATAGGCCCGCGCGCCGTCGCCGCCGACTTCCTCGGCCCCGGCCATCAGCACGCGGATGGTGCGGCGGGGCTGGCCAGCCTTCGCCACCTGCAATGCCGCGGCCGCCGCGATGCCGCAGCCGGTCGCATCGTCGATCGCGCCCGTGCCCTGATCCCAGCTGTCGAGATGGCAGGCCGCGACCACCACGCCGGCCGCCGGATCGCTGCCGGGAATTTCCGCGATGACATTGCCCGACGGCTGGTCCTTGAGCATTTTCGATGTCAGCGTCAGGTGGAGCTTGACCGGCTGTCCCCGCCCGATCACACGCGCCAGTTGCTCGGCATCCGGCACCGAAAGCGCGGCGGCGGGGATTGGCGTCACGCCATCGGCCCACATCTGAACACCGGTATGAGGCAGGCGATGATGGTCCGTCCCGATCGACCGGATCAATATGGCGATCGCACCCTTGCTGGACGCGATGCTGGGCCCCTGCCGCCGGGCGGCGCCGAAATAGCCATAGGAGGAACCGTCCTGCGTTGCCGTCATGTCATGGCTGACAAAGGCGATCTTGCCTTTGACGCTGGCGGCGGGTGCGGCTTCCAGATCGGCGAGAGTCGGGAAATAGACGACTTCGCCTTCTATCCCCTTGTCCGGGGTCGAACCGCTATTGCCCAGCGCCGAGAGCACCAGATTCTGCGGGAAGGGGGAGAGGATTTTCGCTTCGTCCCGGCCGCGCAGCCATACCGGCATCGTATAGGGTTCGGCGCGTACATTGCTGAACCCCAGCGCCTTGAGCTTCGCCACCGCCCATTCGCGCGCCCGCGCTTCCAGCGGCGTGCCGGCCGGACGCGGGCCGACTTCGGTGGTCAGGCCTTCGGTGAAATCCCATGCGACATCATCCTTGAGCGCGGCGTCGCGAATCGCGGCGCTGTCTGCCGGAGCGGCATGGGACAGGACGGGGGTGAAAAGGCTGCCTAGGAGGAGGGCGGCAAGCGTGCCCGATCGGATTTTCTGCATGGGTGGAAGCGTAGCGGGCCATCGCCCATTTGCCAATGCGTCCCGCCTCCGCTAACTCCGCGCCAAATCCTCTTTTCCTACCGTTGGAGCTGCCCAAACATGTCCGCCTCCTCGCAATATGCCTATGTCATGAAGAACATGACCAAGAGCTTCCCCGGCGCGGCCAAGCCGGTTCTGAGCAATATCAACCTGCAATTTTACCGTGGGTCCAAGATTGGCATCGTCGGCCCGAACGGCGCGGGTAAATCGACCCTGATCAAGATCATGGCCGGCATCGACACCGATTTTACCGGTGAAGCCTGGCCGGGCGAAAATATCAGCGTCGGCTATCTGCCGCAGGAGCCGCAGCTCGACCCGACCAAGACCGTACTGGAAAATGTGAAGGACGGCGCGCGCGAGACCGCGGACAAGATGGACCGTTTCAACGAGATCAGCATGATCATGGCCGATCCGCCGGAAGACGTCGATTTCGACGCGCTGATGGAGGAAATGGGCACGTTGCAGGAGCAGATCGACGCGGTCGATGGCTGGACGCTCGACAACCAGCTGGAAATCGCGATGGAGGCGCTGCGTTGCCCACCGTCCGACTGGTCCGTGGAAAATCTGTCAGGTGGTGAAAAGCGCCGCATCGCGCTGACCCGGCTGCTGATCCAGAAGCCCGACATCTTGCTGCTCGACGAACCGACCAACCATCTTGACGCGGAAAGCGTCACCTGGCTGGAAAATCATCTGAAGGAATATGCCGGGTCGGTCCTGATGATCACCCACGACCGCTACTTCCTCGACAACGTCGTCGGCTGGATTCTCGAACTCGATCGCGGAAAATATTTCCCGTACGAAGGCAATTACTCCACCTATCTGGAGAAGAAGGCCAAGCGTCTGGAGCAGGAGGATCGCGAAGCCTCCGGCCGTCAGAAGGCGATCAACGACGAACTGGAATGGATCCGGGCCGGTACCAAGGGCCGCCAGACCAAGTCCAAGGCGCGTATCAAGAAGTTCGAAGAGCTGGTCGCCGGGCAGAACAACCGCTCGCCGGGCAAGGCGCAGATCGTTATCCAGGTGCCCGAACGTCTGGGCGGCAAGGTGATCGAATTCAAGAACATCACCAAGTCATTCGGCGACAAGCTGTTGTTCGAAGATCTGTCCTTCCTGTTGCCGCCGGGCGGCATCGTTGGCGTCATCGGGCCGAACGGCGCGGGTAAATCGACCCTGTTCAAGCTGATCACCGGCCAGGAACAGCCCGATTCGGGTGAGATCGACATCGGCACGACCGTACGCCTTGGCTTTGTCGACCAGAGCCGCGATCATCTGGACGACAGCAAGAATGTCTGGGAAGAAGTGTCCGACGGCCTCGATTATGTGAAGGTCAACGGCCATGACATGTCGACGCGGGCCTATGTCGGCGCCTTCAACTTCAAGGGGCAGGACCAGCAGAAGAATGTCGGCAAGCTGTCGGGCGGTGAACGCAACCGCGTTCATATCGCCAAGATGCTGAAAAAGGGCGGCAACGTGCTGCTGCTCGACGAACCGACCAACGATCTGGACGTCGAAACGCTGGGCGCGCTGGAAGAAGCGATCGAAAATTTCGCGGGCTGCGCCGTGGTCATCAGCCATGACCGTTTCTTCCTCGACCGTCTCGCCACCCATATCCTTGCCTTTGAAGGCGACAGCCATGTCGAATGGTTCGAAGGGAATTTCGAGGCATATGAGGAAGATAAGCGCCGTCGCCTGGGCGATGCCGCCGATCGACCGACCCGGTTGGCCTACAAGAAGCTGACCCGCTGAAGCGCGATTAGGGAGGTGGGACGCAGTAAAGCTGCGTCCTACGTTCCCTCATTACCAAACGAGATGGGGTGGTTGCCGCCCTCCCCAGACGGCACTGAGATGTGCCAGGATAGTGGAATTAGGACCACTGAGCGGA
>FWWL01000438.1_pt1 | contig 115280 bp, 83 predicted proteins | sample 2228331 | NCBI WGS metagenome assembly FWWL01 (sample SAMEA103939775, study PRJEB20133) | metagenome | reverse complement strand
TCTGTTTGATCGTCCATTCCGTTTCACCGGGGACTGAAGTCCCGCGCAAAAAGCGGGGCTAAAGCCCCGCACTCCATGGAGCCTACCGAAACACACCGCATCACCTAACGCTGAAAAGCGGACGCGACAAGCACGTCCCTCCGGGTTGACGCAAGCCGATGTGGCCTCCGCGTACCTATCGACGGGGGAAAGTGGAGGTAATCCCTTGGGCAAGGCTTCCCACGTCGCGGCGGGCTTGCTTTTCACGGGCAGAAGGCTGGCGTATATTAAAAGATGCGAAAAATTAAGAAAAACTCGCAGTGAGTCGTCCTCGTTTTGTTGCCTCCTGCGGAGGTATTCCTCGTTAATGCGGTCCTGCGCCTGTTTACCGGGCTACTTGGGCAACCTGAGCACCTATGGCAGAAGCGTCCGAATCTTCAAGCAAGCAGCGAACTGAGAACGATCCGTGGGCGAAGCTGGCCGAATTCCTCGGACTTCGGCCGGCTGACAGTGGTGCGGAGTCTTCGCAGCCTTCCTCCGGGTCCGCCACGCCCGTGGAAGGGAGTGCGACGGATCAACGGGACACCCCATCGGAATCGCAGCAACCTGTTGAACAGCCGAGTGTAACGGTGACCCAGGCGTCTGGAAAATCGCCGGGGCCTATCACGCTCGAAGCAATCCCGGATCGCATTCCCTTGCGCCGGTGGACGCCGCGGAGTCGGTCGGGGGGTGATTGGGACGATATCGCAGCCCAGCTTGGGCTACGGCCCAAAGAGACGGCAGCCCCGGCCGAGGGGGTCACGTCCGACCAAATGACCGCCCGGCCAACGGGAGAGAAGGGCACTTCCGAGACGGTCTCCCCATCGACCGGTGCTCTGGAATGGTTTGCACCGGTCGAACAGACAATCGCTCCCGAGCCGTTCGAAGAGGCGTCTGTGGTGGCGGTGACCTTGCCACCGGAGGAGGAGGTACGGGAGGTGATCCAGGCGGAGGTCACTCCACAGGGCGATTGGCTGGAGGAGCAGGTGGTCGCGCCCGTGGAGGGAGAAAACCCTCCTGCCCCACTTGTGCCGGTGGTGGAAGAAATTCTGACGCCCTCCTCCGCAGGGCGTGCGGTGGCAGCGGATACGGCCACGCTTCAACCGGTTGTGGCCGATGTGTCGTCCGGGGAATCCGCGTCAGAAGCCGAGGCTCTAACGGGCGAAAAGAAAAAACGCCGGAGAAAACGTCGAAAGAAACGCTCCGGTGTGGCCCCGGTATCTCCGGAACCGTTTGAAGAAGAGCTTCCCGAGATCGTGGAGCTTGCCGTTAGTGGTGCGGAGGCTAACGGGGAAACAGGAGAATCTCCAGAAGAGGCAGAGCCAACCCAGGCGGTACGGGAGGAACCCGAGGTCGCGCCCCAGCGAAAACGGCGTAGTGTAACGTCCGCCGAGAGCAAGCCAGAAGAGGAGGAAGCCCACGACACCGACGAGGAAGAAATTCCGCGACCATCGCACAAGGCGGTTCCCGGTTGGGCCGAGGTGGTCGGCTATGTTATTCAGAAAAATTTGGAAGCGAGGAGTCGGCGATCGGGGTATGGCTCGCGGGACCGGCGGCGTTAAGATAACGCACTGCGAGAACTCTCCCGATTGGAGGGCCCGCTTGTGGAAAAACGTGCCGTAAGAGCCTTAGGGCTTTTGGGGGCGGAAGTTGACATCTGTTTATTTCGGGAGGTGGGTTATCAGTGGCGCTCTGACTTTTGACTGAGGGAAAGCAAGGATGAGCGAAGCCCTCGGATTGCTCATATGCACTGTTGGGTCTCTATTGGCCGGCGTTAGCTTTGCCTGGTTTTTCTACTGGCTGGAGCGGTACCGGTGGCAGGAGACCTATTTACTGGGGTGCGTGTTTGGCTGGGGTCTCGTGGCCGGGGTGTTCGCCAATTTATTCTTGGGATTGCTTGTTCCCTGGAATATGGCGTTTCATCTGGAAAGCCAGGCCCTGGCGGTGCCTCGTCGGTTTCTTCTTGTGGCTCCCGCTGTGGAAGAGGGCCTTAAGGCGCTCGCCATTCTGGCGGTGATGCTGATGTTCCGCAAACAGTTCGGCTATCTCTCGGAGGCCATGATCTACGGGGGCGTCATCGCAGCGGGGTTCGCCGCCATTCAGAATGTGTTTTATCTCTATCTGGCGGGGTGGCAGCCGGCGGGATATGGCGGGATGGCCAGCGTGTTCGTGAATCGCGTGGTTGCTGGGGGATTCATGACCACGCTTTGTGGGGCGGCCATTGGGGCCGCGCTGGCCTGGGCGCAAAGCCGTCCCAAATTGTGGCAGCGCTGGCATACGGCAATCACGCTGTGGAGTGGCGTGTACGGTGTGCGTGTTCTCAGAAACGGGGCCGTGCTGCTTCTCAGCGAACGCATGGGTTATTCTCCGGTCAGCGTCGCCGGCTGGGTCGACGGGTTGGCGTGGCTTGTCGCCGTGATGGTGGTGATCGCTATTTTGCGGCGAGAGTACGGGTCCTTTGTGCGGTATCTGGAGGAGCAGGTGCGCGAGGGCCGAATTCGGCCTGACCAGGCAGCGCTTCTTCGCAGGCGATTTTTGCCCGCCCGGCTGCGAATCTTCCTCCCCATTAACTATGATGCGACCTGCAGGGCGGTGGTTCTCTGCAGCGAACTGGCACTTCGGCAGGCAGCCCTTTCCAGTGACCCGGACACTTCGGGGATTCAACAGAGGGTCCAGCAGGAGTTTGCACGGCTCGTCTCGCAGCTCTCTCAGGCCTCCTAACAGTTTCGCAGGCTCTTTTCAGTCGCCGGCCGAGTTGTTCCTGGATAGATCAGTTTGAGCCTCCGGTACAACCGCTCAGAGGGCAAATCGTCACCGTGGGTGCCCGAGTCATTCCTGCTTCTCAATAACCTCCGAGATGCCACAAGCGTAACGTGCTGTAGGGGCAATTCATGAATTGCCCCTACCGGTCCCGGGGCCCGGATAAAATGGGCCCGCAAATGGAACCGAACATTTGAGCGCTTCTCACGATTCGGACGCCAACGGGACGATCGCTCAGGGCGGCATCTGCGTCTGTCGGAGGGATGCCTTCCACGGCGTCCATTGAACGCGCAGGGAGACACTTGCCATGCCCGCCGAAACCCAATGGGTGGTCTAACGTTGCAAAGTGGACGTGACCAGCACGTCCCTCCGAAAGCGGACCTGGCAAGCAGGTTCCCTCGGTTGAATTTCGCTCCGGCGCGAACCAGTGTGAACGTCCGCGTCCCCCTCGTTTGAGAAAGAGTGGGGATGTGTCAGCGTTGGTGGTTATTGTCCCAGCGGCCTTGTCGGGTATAGGATTGGGCAATCCCAGGACGGATGTCGTCTTCATCGGAATTCGGGCCATCGGAATCCGTTTGTCATTTCCACGACCCGCGGGCACTAAGATGACAGGGCCGTTTCAACCTCCAGCCGGACCTCTGGAGACTGGGAAGAAATCTTCAATGGGAATGAGAAGAAAAGTTGTGCCATTTTCGTCGGGCGCGAGGGATATGGCCATGGTTTTGTGGAGACCTTCCAATCCCACGATCCAGATCTTCGACAATTCCCAGCGGTGTCGAGATCGGGTGCCACAAAGCGGATTCCTGAGGTATGGTCGCTCGTGGCTTTTACTTGCCATATTTGTGTGCACGCTCAATTTAGTTTCTTTTGGTTGTGCCAATAAAGGTTTGACTATGGAAGCAGCACCCTTTGCAGTGCGTCATCCTGTTCCGGATTTGCCAGAAGACGTGGAATGGTTGAATACCGCGGGGCCGCTGCGATGGGAAGACCTTCGCGGCAAATTTGTCCTTCTCGACTTCTGGACATACTGCTGCATCAACTGCATGCACATCATTCCCGAGTTGAAGAAGCTGGAGGCCAAGTATCCGCGGGAACTGGTGGTAATCGGCGTACACTCTGCGAAGTTCGATGAAGAGCGCGACACGGACAACATCAAGCAGGCCATCTTGCGCTACGGAATCGAGCATCCGGTCATCAACGACCGCAACATGACAATTTGGCGGCGGTTTGGTGTTAACGCCTGGCCGACGCTGGTTCTGATCGATCCCGAAGGCTTTGTCGTTTGGGGTGAAAGCGGAGAGACCACGTTCGAGGCGTTGGATCGGCTCCTGCGGCCCGCAATTGCATACTACGACAAACGCGGCACTCTCGACCGCACCCCGATTCATTTCGAGACGCTTGCCCGCCGCGTTGAACCCACTCCGTTGCGGTTTCCCGGCAAAATTCTCGTCGATTCTTCGGGAAAACGGCTTTTCATAGCGGATTCCGGACATCATCGAATTGTCGTGACCACCCTGGAGGGAGATCTTCTCGCCGTGATTGGGTCGGGGGAGCCGGGCCTCCGGAACGGGACGTTCGAGGCAGCCCAGTTTTCCAGCCCTCAGGGGATGGCGCTTCTCGGCCAGATCCTCTTGGTGGCAGACACGGAAAACCATGCGATCCGCGCGGTGGATCTGGAAAAACGCGTTGTGCGAACAGTCGCGGGAACGGGTCGTCAACTGCGTCGCCCGCCACCTGTCCGCATGGGAGCTCCTCTTACCACCGAATTGAGCAGCCCATGGGATCTGTGCATCGTGAGAGAGTGGATCTACATCGCGATGGCGGGATGTCACCAGATTTGGCGGATGGATACGCAGTTCAGCCGGATTGGTCCGTATGCGGGAAATGCCCGTGAGGATATCGTCGACGGGCCGCTTCTCCCGCCATCACCATACGCTTTGGGGTTCGCCTCGTTCGCACAGCCCAGTGGGCTGGCCACCGATGGTCGATGGCTCTATGTGGCTGACAGCGAAGGAAGTTCCATCCGTGCCGTGCCGCTGCAGGCAGGCGGTGAGGTTCGAACGGTGGTGGGAACCGCCCGTTTGATGGCTGCGCGGCTGTTTACGTTTGGGGATCGGGACGGACCCGCCCCTCAGGTCCTGCTTCAGCACCCCATAGGTCTGTGCTATGCAGGGAAATTTCTCTATGTGGCTGATACGTACAACAACAAAATCAAGCGGGTGCATCCCGAGACTGGGGAGACCGTGACCGTGGCCGGTGACACCCAGCCGGGCAAGAGTGACGATCCACCCCGTTTCGACGAGCCGGCTGGGATTTCACCTGCTTCGGACTCCGTCCTTTACGTGGCTGACACGAATAATCACGCGATACGGCGAATTGAGCTTGCCCCGGCGGTTCGGGTCACCACGGTGACGATCAAAGGTCTGCAGGCACCCCAGATCAAACGTGAAAGTGAGCCACCTTTCGCTGACGTTCCCTTCATCACCCGGGAAAAAGTCTCAGTACGTTCGGAATCACCACTGAAAATTCGCCTTGATCTCCGGTTCCCTCCGGACCACGGTTTGAATCCGGCCATGCCGGTGGAGATTCGGGTTCGGCGATTGCAGCAGTCTGGAACGTCAGCGTCCTCAGGGGACACGCGGCAGGGCTTTGAAGTCTTTCGGGTCACGCCGAAGGAAGGGCCTATCGAAGTCGAGCTCTCTCCGCTGGACTCCGGCACCACGACGCTTGAAGTTGTGGCCGTGTTTTACTGGTGCGAAAAGTCCGGCCGTGGTTTATGCCGCATTGGAATTCAAGGCTGGCGTCTGCCCGTTGAGGTTTCCGATGGTGGCGAGAGCACTTTGACCCTCGAATACACCGTGAATCGTTAGTGGATATTCATCCCTTTTGAATCCGCGCAAGGGCACGCAGGAAGAACAGGCCGTCGGCCATGTACCGAGGAGCCAGCCGCCGGGGATCGCACAGAATCCGATAGGCCCATTCCAGACCGACGCGTTGAAGAAATCGCGGTGCCCGACGGACTTTCCTCGCGGCAAAATCCAGAGCGGCTCCGACCTGAACGGCGACCGGGACACCCAGTGTCTCGATACGCGAGGCCAGCCAGCGTTCTCCCTTGGGTTGACCAAAGGCGGCAAAGAGGATTCGGACCCCACTGTGCCTGATCTGGGCCAGTAACTCCGCTTCGCGCGCCGGCTCCAGGATATCCAGCATTGGGGCCGCCGTCCCGGCGATGACCAAACGTGGGAACCTTTCGAGCAGTTTTCGTGCCGCTATTTCGGCAACTCCCGGGGTCCCTCCCAAAAGAAAGACAGGATAACCGCGAGAGGCCGCCAGCTCGGAAAGATCCCAAACAAGATCGGCACCGGTCACCCGTTCAGGCAGGGGACGCCCCATCCAGCGAGCCACCCAGAGGAGAGGCATTCCGTCGGCCACGATAAAGTCCGCTTTTTTGTTGATCTCTTTCAGATCGGGCCACCGTGCCGTCAGTCGGGCGTAGTGGAGATTGGCCGTGATGAAAAACGACGGCTGACCTCGGAGCACGAGCCAATCCACAAACTCGAGAACCTGGCTCTTTGTCCATGGGGAAATAGGCAGGCCCAGAACTTCCACCGGTTCAGGCAGAGCTGGCTTCTCCGGCAGTGCTGGAAAGTACGCCCCGGGAGGAAGGGGAAACGCCGCCTCAGCGTTCCCGCTCTCGATTGTCCACGGTTTGAGGACCAGGTCTGATTCAAATCGCGGAAAATTAGCTGGGGATAGGGGGATAACGGCCATCGTTTTCCACCGTAGCCGGAAGCTTGAAACTGGGTAGGACCATCTTTGGGAAGGATTTTCTCGCTGCCCAGAAAATGTGGCATACGGAAGAGAAATAGCAGGATAAAAAAACGGGAGAACTCGCTCCCGTCCAGTTTAGCCTACCGGCATGAGCGACAAATTCATACCAAACCGTTTTTCACCGCCCAGACGGCCGCCTGAGTCCGGTCCGTCACACCAATTTTTCTCAAAATGTGCTGGACGTGTTCCTTGACGGTTTCGTAGCTGATTTTGAGGGCCTGAGCGATCTCTTTGTTGGTCATTCCCCGGGCAAGGTGGCGCAGCACCTCGCTTTCCCGCTGAGTCAACGGAATATCGATGTTTCCCTGAGTCCGGGGCGTGGCCAGTCCCCCCGCCACCCGGCGAAGTTCTTCCCGAGTCCAGATACTTTCCCCCCGGGCGGCTGCCCGAATGGCCTCCAAAAGCTCGTCGCGTGTGCTGCTTTTAAGGAGATATCCCTGGGCACCGAAAGCAACCGCGCGGGCGACGTAGCTGGGGTTGTCGAATGTGGAGAGGATCAGAACCGGGAGATCGGGCTTTTCGAGCTTGATCCGACCCAGGGCATTGAGGCCATCGCCATGGGGCATCCGCACATCAAGGATGGCAACATCGACATCGTTGTTGCGCAGAAAGTTGACCGCGTCCTCGCCCGTTCCCGCTTCCCCGACGACCTCGATCTCCGTTCCCTGAAACATGGCGCGCAGGCCCACCCGCACCATCTCGTGGTCGTCGGCGATGAACACCCGAATTTTTTTGGGTTCAGTTTGTGCCTCGTTCATGGCCATGGATCTCCCAGCTTATATCCCCTTGAAGCGACGCCCCGCCAACGCATCTGGCGCCCACCACGTCCCCCCTCAAACTGATGGTTGCCCTACCACCATGATAATCTTACCAGTTTGGCTCTAGGTGCGGTAGTGCCACACCACCAACTTGGGGAATTTGCGAGGCGGGCTGGCCCCGAAAGAGAGGAACGTTTTCAAAACGGCCGTCTTGGGTGGGCCAAAAACTGTTGAATGCACCAGCGAGGCGGCACGCGCGGGACGGCGTCAATCTCCGGACCGCGGCTCGTGCTCTTTCAAGCTGTTCCCTGCGTCAGGCGGTGAGTTCTCCGGTATCGGGTGAGGTGACATCGGAGCATGCCGAGCGCGAGGATCAAGGCGATAACGCCGGGTACCCACCATTTGCCCCTTCCATAAAGGATCCAGTATGAGAAAAGCTTGAGGTATTCGCTTGTGACCATGAAGAACCCGTCGCCGGACTGCCACCACCGGCGGAGGTCGTAGCGTTCTGAAGGAGCCCCCACGAAGGTCACGCGGTCGGCCATGGGGCCCAGCAAATGGCGGACACTCCAGGCAGTCCGCCGGGTGTGGAGACTGTCGGTCACGATGATTACCCGAACGGAGGGAGACTCTGCCAGCACATCGCGCAAGGAAGTGATTTCATGAAAAGTCGCCGCATGATTGCCCTGCAAGAGGACAATTCGGTCCTCCGGTACCCCCAAGCGCATCAAAAGGGCTTTTGTGAGTTCATGCTCGGCGGGTATGAGGGGTCGGGTCCGTGAGGGGATGGGTCTGATTTCCGAGATGAGAATCCGATCCACCCAGCGCTTCCGGTACAAAACGGCAGCCAGCACGGGGCGGTTTTCCACACCTCCTCCCATCACCATGGCGTAGTCAGCACGGCGCACCGGACCGCTGACATCCAGCCAACTTGCCAGGTGGGGAAGCCACCACTGGTGTGCGGCGGCCAGACCGCCAACGACTCCCAGGACCACCAGAACGGCTACCCACCGACGGCTCATGGTGCGGGGTTTCCTTGGCTTTCCGGACATTGCGGTATCAGTCTGTCAAAATCGTCAAGTGATAATGGCTGCGGGGATACGACCGGCCGGGGTTCGATGAGGGAGTAAATAAGGTACAGATAACCCACCATGGTTCCCTTGATGCCTGCCCGGCAACGCCACCAGTTTTGCGCGGAAAACAGCGGATGGGGCACCCCCACGAGGGTGACACGGCGATAGACGTCGTCACCCATGGCGGATCGAAGGACCAGCGAAGTACTTCTTCCGCCAAATTCTTCCACAAAAAAGACTGCATCCGTATCGGGATGCCGTTTGAGGTAGTTTGCCACCGCCTGTGCTTCGTACCATAAACCGGCTTGATCGGGTTTGAGTTCGATCACCCGCTCGGGAGGAATACCGTAGTCCTTGAGGGCCGACCGTAGCACTTCCACCATGGGCGGGAGGACGCCCAGCTCTACAAGTCGGCTCGGCCATCCTTCTGTAAAGATAACAACGGCGTCCGGATTTTGGCGGAGAATCGCCGCGGCTTGCGAAATTGCGTCTTCGGTAGGCAGAGAGTGCCCGTCCGAACTGCGGATCCAAACAACATCCGCCGCACCCGGATGCGAGTTTGTTGGTGCCAAAAGGGGATAGACGAGCAGGGGCAGCCACTGTCGGTGGAAAATCACCCCAATGACGAAGAGCAGGGCGACTGCTAAAAGCGAACCGCGACGCCAGCGAGGACAGCAAGCGGCCCGCCCCGGGTGAGTGGACGTACTCTCGCCCACGGGAGCAACTGGCTGGCCGGCAGTGTCACTAACGTGGGGCGATTCCATTAAGACTTATCCGAGAGGCCAAAGCGACGAACAGCGGTAGTGATACACCCAGTTCAATGCCCCATTGTAGCTGGTCGACTGCCAAAAGCGGCAGGGAGCCATGGATGGATCACGGACACCACCAGGGGTCGTCGCAGCAATCGGGGTTTCCGGGGGGACAACTGGCTGGATCGCACGTCCCGCAGACGTTGATCGCTTCAACCGCTTGAGAGAGATCGTTGAGCTCGCTGAGCAGGGCATTTCGCACGGCCGCCAGCCCGCCGATAATTCCGATCACTAGGAGCGAAATGAGGAGAATCCACTCGAAACTGAGTACGCCACGACGAAGTGAGCGCCGACGACCCGACGAGGAGAGGTGACTCATAGACCGCTTACTCCTGGCGACAAAAACTAGCCTGAACCAAAATCGCTTCGCGATGGGGAACCTCAGACGCCACCAACACTCGTCCATTAGAGCAGCACGTCGCGTGCCGAAACGACGCTAAACTTCCAAAACCTGGCCGAGGCGCTTAAAAAGAGGGTGGGCTGCGAGCCGAATATCCCAGGATGTTGCTTGAATGAAACGTTCATCCAGCGCGATGTTGCCGAATGGGAACGGGCAAGCCGACAACGATGACTTCACCGCAACCACATTGAACGTGGATTGGTCAACCTTTCTTTCGCCGCCGGAAAAAGGTTCCCGTCCCGAAGACTAACGAGCCTCCAAGAAAAGACGCGAGAGCAACAAGGCTGCCCGGCTCGGGCACAACCGTCACATCGCCGTCAGCGTCGTGCGAAAACGGGGCAAAGCGGTACCGTACATGATTTTTCGCTTCCACGTGGTTGTACGCGTCAAAGTGTACATTCACACCGTGAGCACTCGAGCCATCTGAGAAAGTGATGGTTACCTCATAAACGTTGATTTGACCTGTCTTCGGACCTGGCGGAGGCACGCTGTTGATGAAATCGCCGATGGGCGAATCGGAGAGCGTAAAGTCCCCCAGAAGCCATTCCTGCCATACGACACCCTCACCGTAAATCCCATGAGCGGGGAGCGGTGAACCATCTCCCAGAACCGGCCGAGTTCCTTCCGCACCGTACTGAAGGAAGGTGGGAGAGGGTGGCGTCGAAGGATCGGTGAATCCAAATAGCCCCCCTGTGGTGCTCGGAGTGATGGTCACGGCAAGATCGACGCCGTTTGCCCGGTAGACGGCCGAATAAGCCATGGAAAGGCGCACTTCCTCGATAGGTCCCTGGGAGGTGTTACCAATGATCCACAACCGGAATGGTGCGCCTGCCGAAGAACCCGGCGGTGCCAGGTACCAGCTTTGTGTCACCGTGTCGTAAAGTCCGCCTTCGAGATAGATCTGCAGGGTCGGTTCCGCGAAAACCCGTGCTTTTCCTGCCCATCCCCCGAGCACAAGTACGACAGCAACCAAAATGCTTAAGTAGAAACCATGGTTGCGCAACATTGCATTGCCTGCATCTCTCGTTAAAAACCGAACGTGCCGCTCCGTCGAAGTAATCAATTCTGAAATCAATTCATGATTTCTATTTGCCCGATGGCGGTCCCAACATTTTCATTAGCCCCCGGCGAGTGTTATCGCCACCGCCTGAAATATAGTCTGGCCAAACCAAGAAACAATACCCCACTTGAGGGGGTAAATGCCGGTATGCTTGATCCATGTCGGCCCTCGCCGCGCATTTTTTAAAGAAACCCTCTTATAAAAGCGTAGTACAGAAACCCGGGCGAATACCCCACGGTGGGGCGCGCCCGCTCCACGTAAGCTTTTCGCATTCCGATTGTCAGTTATTGCCGCCGCCTCGCGCACGCATGGCATCGTATAAATTCGGCGGGAGAAGTTTTTGCGGCGGGATCGGTTCACACCATCTTCCCGTCAGCTCGGCGACCGGAGGTAACGAGGGGACAGCCTGGTCGGCATCACTCACGTTAAGCCCAACCACATTGATCGCGTCAATCCCCAAACTGGCGGGCCAGCGAACAGGTCGCTGGGTGCGAATGCACCAGAAGGTTTCACCCCCGGCGGTGTGATTGCCCCGCATGCCCCCGCCACTCGAAGCAAACAGGCGGCTTCCAATGCCCGCATCGATGTCGGTGAAAAGATTTTCGTATGGGGCCCAGCGGTGGTGATCGAAACAGAGGTCGATGCCGCGTCCTGAGCAAAACACGCATCCAATGGAACTCTGCACAGTCAGGTCGTGTATGAATCGGGTATTGATCTCAAAATCCCGGCAGAGGCAGTCTGAAGCTCGGCCGAAAGTGATGCCGTGGTGGCCGGTGTAATGGCCGGATGGCGAGGCCCTTTCGGGATCTGCCTCCAAGCGAATCTTCTCCAAAGTGCAGAAATAACCCGAAACAAACGGACCATTATCAGCATTGCGAATCACCAGGTCTCTCAACCAGCAATGGGCAGCATAGCGCGTGATCTCCACCGGATTCAGGCCCACCTCCTTGAAGTGCCCGGCGTATTGACGCACTGGGAAATCAAAGGTGAGCCCTTCTACTCCAACATCTGTCACAGGCGGAGCAAATCGCTCCACAGTTGGCCGCCATTCCCCACGGACGTCAAAACGCAACGGCCGATTCAAAACCACCGCTTGCCCCTCGCATCCAACGACGCGGAAAACCTGTTCCACGTACCAGTTGTTCAGTCCCGAAATATCGCCAGGCTGGCCGCGATAAAGGTAATTCAGAAGCGATTTCGCATCATCATCCCGGAGGGTAAGGAGAATTTCATCCCCCGGCCGAAAAGGATTCTTCTCCAGCGTGAGGTGTGTGTCCCCTCGCTTTTGGGATTTGATAACTTTCGTCACGTCTTTGGATTGAGTACGCGCGCCGCCAATGGAGATCAGTCCCCCTGCCCAGGACCAGTTGGTGGTGGGCTGATTACCATCGGTTTTGGAGGGGCGAGGATCGATTTCCACGCCGGGTCTGGTGAAGACGAGGACGGTTTGCTCCGGCCCCGCCCCTTGCAGCACAGTGTTTGAACTGCGGATGTAAAGAATGTCCCGCAAAATATACTTTCCGGGTGGGATGAAAACAATTTTGCCTTTTCCGGCCTCGAGGGCGCGTTTAAAGGCCGCCGTGTCATCGGTTTGTCCGTCACCTTTGGCCCCGAAATCCTTGACCGACACCCGTTCCTGGGGCCTTCTGTAGGTCTCCGAGCCCCAACGGTATCCTGCCCAGGTGAAATCCGGAAGCCGACTGTAGGGCGACCAGAGCTCTCCGTTTTTGCCCCAAAGTTTGGAAAACTGCTGAGTCTCTTGAGTTTTCCCAATAGGTGGTGGGGTCAGAGTCACGACCACGAGAAGAGAAAGAACGCTCAACCGGCCAACGGATGGTCGGGAATGTGGCTCTGCCCAGAAAGCCGTCATTGTTTTCAGCCACCGCATAGATTTTCTCCCCTGGATGCGCGACTCGAAAGAACCCGCAAGTCAAATGGAAGGCATTCACGCGTGTTGGACCGCCCAATTGATGACGAAATCGCGACACTTGGCGACGTCTTCAAGCAGTTGCGGCGAGTCGTGCTCGTATTCGATGGTCATGACGCCTCGAAAGTTTTGCCGGGCCAACTCTTCCAGGACGCGATCATAGTGGGCCGCTCCCGTGCCCAGAGGAACATCCCGGGAATCAACCACCCCGAATTCCGCTACGTCCTTCAAGTGAAGGGTAATGATGCGCCCTTCCAGCAGCTTGAGGCACGCGACGGGATCCAGGCCCGAGCGGATCCAGTGTCCCGTGTCTGCGCACGCTCCAATTCGGTGGCTTCGTTTTTCCACTGCCCCCAGCACGTTCTTAGGATGCCAGTAGTGAGAACTGGGTGACTGGGGATGATTGTGGATGGCCAGCGTGAGACCGTACTCGGCCAGGAGTTCGTCCAGCATGGGGAGCGAGTCGGCAGGCGGTTCGGCCACGACGGTCTGGCAGCCCATCTCTTTCGCGAATGAAAACACTTTCCGTGCCTGATCTTGATCGTTGCCAAGGTTCGCATAGAAGTTGGGCATTGTTATGCCGAGTTGGGCCATTTTCTGCCTCATTTCCGCGCGTTTGTCGGGAGGAAGGGCCTCACTTGTGACCAGGCCAGGCTGGCGCGCATCAAGGGGCAGGAAAAAGCACGGTTCCACGGCTTTGATCCCCAGAGCCGCGATTTTTTCGATCGCCTCATAAAAAGGAAATCTTCGGAATGTGTAGAGTTGGCAAGCAAGTTTCCAGCCACGTTTTTCCAGGGCCTGCCACGAGCCAGCCACTTCCTCAGCCAAAAGTCCAGTCCCAAGAAAGGACCGACTCCCGATGGCCATCGTCCCGCACATCAGCAGTCCCCTCAAAACGCTACGTCGCGAATAGCCGGTAGAAGCATGGGAATTCGTCATGGCAGCACCTTATTCTCTTTTGCGTGCTCAAAAATGTCGTCACATCGTCCGCCCCATTAGGATAGTCAGTCCACGTTCGGAAAGCCAGTTCTCCGGCACAGGCCAGGACGCGACAGGCATGACATGAGTTCATGTTGCAACGGGCAGGCGATCCGACAGGCCCCCGATCGCCGAAACGCATTCTCTCGGATGGTAGGGGCAATTCACGAATTGCCCCTACCGCTTAGCGTCGTTCCATCTGCACCGACGGAAGGTTGTGAAGGCTAAAGCCTTCACGAAGAAAGCGGCGATAAATCGCCGCACTCCATGGAGTGCGGGGCTTTAGCCCCGCTTTCGGCGCGGGACTTCAGTCCCCGGCGAAAGGGAACGAATGATCCAACATTGAACGGCGGACGTGACAAGCACGTCCCTCCGAAGATGCCGATCTGACAAGCACGTCCCTCCGGAAAAAGGCCGGAGGGGCACGCTTGTCGTGCCCGGTGAAGCAAAATCGATGGTCCAACGTTGGAAAAAGCGGACCTGACAAGCGGTTCCCTCCGACGACGTAGGACACTTCATGAATTTCCCCTAGAACCCATTGTGCCCGTGGCATGTCGTCGGGTTTTGCAAAGTGGGGATGAATTAGGTCCCACAGAGGTGACGGGACGAGCGGCCTCACTGTTAACCTTGGGCTTGGGCATCACTCGGTTACTTGACAGCAGTCAAAAGGCCATCTACGATGGAAGTTAAATGCTGAAAAAACCCGCCGTTAGTTTCCCGCCCAATTCCTCGGGCTTGTCCCCGCTGGGTTCTTTCGTCAGGGAGAGGACGCTCGCTGCACGGGGGTTTTGCAGCGCCTTAGGGTTCGGTTTTGTGTGTCTGTGGTATCCGTTTTTCCCGTTCAATTTGCTTCCGGATGGAGGTCTTTTTATGGGTTTTGAGTTGTCTCGTAAGAAAAGTTGTGCGCGCTCGGCGTTTACACTCGTGGAACTGCTTGTAGTGATCGCCATCATCGGAATTTTAATCGCCCTTTTGTTACCGGCGGTTCAGGCTGCGCGGGAGGCCGCGCGACGCACGCAATGCGTGAACAACCTCAAGCAGCTCGCGCTGGCGATGCAAAATTATCATGATGTGTACAATCGGTTTCCCGCTCGCCAGGCCGGTTCCGGAGATCAGAATTCCAACAGCAACACAACGCATCGAGGGCGTCTGAGTGGTTGGGCCGCCGTGACTCCGTTTATCGAGCAGCAGTCGCTCTATGACCAGATCTACGCTCTTCCCAATCAGGCACCATGGAACGGCACAACCTGGTACAACGCCGTGATTCCAGCCCTCAATTGCCCCAGCGATCCGACCAATGTGACGCCCACGGGAACCGCCCGAGGAACATTGAGCTACTGCATGAACGGCGGTGATTCGCCCATTGATAGCTTCAACGCACCACCCACAAGTGCCCAAAACCGTGGGGTGTTTCACGTCTTCAGTTGGTCATCGATGGCGGATATTACTGATGGGACGAGCAACACGGCCCTGCTCTCCGAGCGTGTTCGACCGAAGGCTCAGAACTCTCTTGGCAACGTTGTGGGACTGGCGCTCGGTACAAATCCATTAACCTGTCGGGCTGCTTATGATCCAGCTCAAAAGAAATACGTGACGGGAAGCTTCACCACCGATACGGCACCTGGATTCCGCTGGGCGGACGGTGCGGCATGGTTTGCTGGCTTTACCACGATTCTTCCGCCCAATTCAGCTTCCTGTGCCAATGCAGCCAGCCACTGGGAACGGGGTATTTACACCCCCAGCAGTCGTCATCCCGGTGGTGTCAACGTGGCATTCGCTGACGGATCCGTGCGATTCGTTACCGAAACCGTTGACACAGGGAACCTGGGAACCGACTTTCCATCGCCAACCGCGGGTGGCGTGAGCCCGTACGGCGTTTGGGGCGCTCTGGGGACCAAGGCTGGCGGAGAGCCGAGTTCGGAATTCTGATCGCGAGATTTCCTGAGTTGATCCCCATTCCATCTCGATGCTTGGGGATCGCATCCCGTGGTTTTTTTCCTCGCGACGGCCAATCGCGCCGGCCAAATCGTCGGGCTTAAGAGAGGGGTCGCAAGACCAGCGAAAAGCTCTCTTGAGGCTGTCTCGAGTGGCGGCATGACGCACCTCCTTGCCCGGCCTGCGCTAGCAGGCCGGCTTGTATTGTTACATCGCTGCAGGCGAAACGGTGACTGAGGTTTATCGATACTCAACCTGCCAAAGAAGTCGAGCTTTAGGAGAAAAGCATGCTGACGGCGCGTAACTGGAGACCTTCCGTGGGAAAAGCGGCTGCTGTTGGTGTTATCGTCGCTTTGTCGCTTTGCTTGAGTGGCTGTGGCAGCGGCAAGCGCGCCGTGCCGGGGCGTCCCAAGACCGTGCCCGTAAAAGTGACGGTCAAGTACAAGGGCCAACCGGTAGCTGAGGCAAACGTCCAATTCCTGCCCACGTCTGGAGGCCATGCCGCTACAGGGATGACGGATGCTCAAGGTGTGGCACGCCTGACGACATTCGAGAAGAACGACGGGGTTGTACCGGGCAGCTATCGGGTCACTATCCGGAAATCGGTCCTGGTGGAAGGTGGAAGCACGGATCCCGACGCACCCCCGGTCCCCGCCAAATATCGTGACGAACTCCCCACGAAATATGCGGCACCAGAAACGTCAGGCCTAACAGCCGAAGTCACGGAGTCCACCACCGAGTTCACGTTCGAACTAACGGATTAAAAAGATCCCGGTCCCACGCCTGGGCGATTTCACCCGGCAGGGGCCCTTGCCCGGCTATCGCACAATCTCGGGGGGCGTGGAAATCATCGCCCCTCTTTCATCCACCACATCCAGGTAATATGCGGACAACTGTTCGGAAGGCAGTTCTGCCACCACGCGGTTCTGCTCCAGCCTGGCGGGGATGGACGTCCACTGACGGTCCTGCCACCGACCAACGTCGACGGTGTAATTCAGATGGGCTTGCTTCACAGGTACGACCGACGTCACCTCGGCCCAGACCGTCCGGTCCTCGCGGTGGAGGGAAGAGAGCCGGGGTAACGGCTGTCCTCCTTTGAGCAGGGCGTCGGCAAACAGGCCAATCTCTGGGGGAGCCCAACCGTCGGGATGGCTGTGCTTCATGCGGACTTCGATGCGAATGTATTTCTCTCCCGGTACGAGGTCGTAGGATTTGCGATAGCTGTCAAGCGGGTAGGCGAAATCGTTTGTGCCGTTAAGGAAAAAGATCGGACATCGCACGCGACCGAGATATTGGGAGGGGTCGAAAAAGCGGACCCATCGTTCCCGCTGTTCCGGTGACATCTTTTCAAATCGGGGAAGCCACACGCTGTTCTCGTGGAGGAATCCGCATCCGTAAACGGGAATGGCCAGTCGAAAACGGTTATCCACTCCAGCCACGATGCATGTGAGATAACCGCCCCAACTGATCCCGGTGACACCGATGCGATCAGCATCGATTTGAGGCAGACTCCGCAGGAGTGAATGTGCCCGAATGACCGCCGCCACCGCATGGTATGTCCACATTTCGGCAACTGAATTCTCGTCGAAAGAACGAAACTTGGAATCGTCGGATTGATCAGGGCCACCATCCGGTAAACGCTGCCGTTGGGGACCACAACCGGCCAGGTCCATGGAGATCGCCGCGTATCCACGCTCCGCCCACAGTCGGACCCATTCCGGAAACGCCGTGCCGCCACCTCCGTGGACACACACCATGGCAGGAAAGGGACCGGTTCCCGGCGGCTGAGCGTAAACGGCGTACACGCGGGTCGGTCGTCCCTGAAAAGGCTCTCCCTGGTAGAGGAGTTCGCGGACCCCGTCTTTTTCCTCGCCCCATTCCACAGTCGGGGCCTGGAAAAGGAGATCGGTATCCCATGGGCCGATCTTCTCCGCCGGCAGGTTTGCGCCAAAAAGGAGCGCCAGGGCAAATGCAACTGTCACGGCTCGGGCGGCCAGTCGCCCGCCACCCCGCCCAGTATAGGTCATGGCATGCCTCCATTTTTTAGGTTTTCATGAATCATAGACGTAGGCCGACAGGTGCGGTCAGCCGCAGGTTAGAGGATAGCCTCCTACTCGACGGCAGGCAGTTCAGCGAGGGCCTGATCGATTTGTTCCTGTGGCAATTCGTAGTCTTCCAGTTCTCCGGCCAGATAGCGCTCGTAAGCGCCCAGGTCGCAAATTCCGTGGCCACTCAGATTGAAGAGAATGCACTTCTCTTCGCCGGTTTCCTTGCATTTCAGGGCCTCGATAATCGCCGCCCGAATGGCGTGCGAGGTTTCCGGTGCCGGGATGATTCCCTCCGTGGCGGCAAAGAGCCTGGCGGCCTCGAAGCATTCCCGTTGATGGAGGGCCACAGCTTCCACCAGGCCCAGTTTGACGGCGAAGCTCACCATCGGGGCCATTCCATGATATCGCAGTCCACCCGCATGAATACCGGCCGGCACAAAGCTGTGTCCCAGCGTGTGCATCTTGAGCAACGGTGTGAGCATCGAGGTGTCGCCGAAATCGTAGCGGTACATGCCTCGGGTCAGCGAGGGACAGGCCTTCGGCTCTGCCGCCACAAAACGCATTTCCTTTCCTGCCAGTTTGTGGCGGAGGAACGGGAAAGCCAAGCCAGCAAAATTGCTTCCGCCGCCGACGCAGCCGATGACAACATCTGGCCAATCGCCGAACTCTTTCATCTGTTTTTCGGCCTCAAGACCGATGACGGTCTGATGGAGCATCACGTGGTTGAGAACGCTCCCCAGTGTGTAATTGGTGTCGTCGTTCTTGAGGGCAACTTCGACGGCTTCGCTAATGGCGATTCCCAGGCTTCCGGGACAGTTGGGGTCGCTGGCGAGGATCTTGCGCCCGCATTCCGTCTCCTCCGAGGGACTCGGCGTTACCGTGGCTCCCCACAACTGCATCATGACACGTCGATAAGGTTTCTGGTGATAGCTCACCTTGACCATATAAACCTTGCACTCCAGCCCAAAGAAGGAGCAGGCAAACGCCAGAGAAGATCCCCACTGGCCGGCACCTGTCTCCGTCGATAGGCGTCGGATTCCCTGAATCTTGTTGTAGTAAGCCTGGGCAACCGCTGTGTTAGGCTTGTGACTTCCGGGCGGGCTGTGACTTTCGTCTTTGAAGTAAATCCGAGCAGGGGTTTTCAGCGCCTTTTCCAGATTGCGAGCGCGAACGAGGGGCGTGGGACGCCATAGGGCGTACACCCGGCGCACTTCGTCGGGAATGCCGATCCATCGCTCCTGGCTGACTTCCTGCCGGATCAGCTCCTTCGCGAAAATGCGTTCCAAAGCGGCAGGATCCAGGGGTTCCTTGGTCAGCGGATGAATCGGCGGTGGAAGCGGTTCAGGCAGATCGGCCAGCAGGTTGTACCACTCTACAGGCAGGTCGCTTTCCGGCAGGAGAGACCGTTTCAGCTCCATACATCCTCCCTTCAGCAAATTCGCGCTGTACAGATTTGTTATGATGGCTCGCATCGCGCCGGGCCGGGCGCCACGCCCGGACAGGGCCAATCGTGTTCGGGCGAGAACCGTCGAAAACCTTATTTATACCATGATGCTTCACGGATTTCCGGGGGCAAATAAAAATTTCTGGTCCGTCGGTTTCGCCTCACTTGTCGGTTGACCGGCGATTTTCTCGTGACAGAATCGCGATCGGTCGGGGTGACACCCGACCCGCCCATCCGCCCACGGGCGCGACGTGTTCCACAGCCTCCACTGGAGGGACGCCTTCCGCGGCGTGCCGTTAATCCGGGTGAAACCGGCCCTTCTTGAGCCGGCCGTGAATGCGTGCTGGATCTCTTCTGCGACGGACGGTTCGGACCTGGAAACGTGTTGAATGCTTGGCGATCTTCCGACGGAGTGGGTCGCGGAGAAACGCCTCTTGCGGTACATTAATCGAGGTTTTTACAGCCATGGTCCGACGGGACCATGCGTTAGCGCAGAGCGATTCGTCATTTTCCGATGGGATGAAGCAAAATCTTTGCGGAGGGACTGCCTTTCATGTCGCGACCAGCAAGATACCGTCATTTGGGGTTGTTTTTGGCGTTCGCAGTAAGCATAGCCTGGTCGGCCAAGATTCACGCGACAGAGCGAGCGGTCGATCTATCCGGTGAGTGGTCCTTCCGACTGGATCCAGAAGATCGCGGCCGGGTAGAACGGTGGTACGACACCGCGTTGCCGGATCGCATCCAATTGCCGGGAATGCTTCAGGCGCAGGCATACGGCGATCCGCCTGGACCGGAGAGCCAATGGCTGGCGGGAATCGGACTAAAAAGGGCAAACGACTCTCTGTTCGCTCCTTACTGGACGCGTGAGAACTTTCGTTCTCCTTTTTTTCTGACTCCGCCGCGTCATTATGTCGGCCCGGCCTGGTACCAGCGGGAGGTAACAATTCCAGAAGATTGGCAGGGTGACCACATTGTCCTTTTCCTTGAGCGTGTCCACTGGCAGAGCACGCTCTGGATCGACGATCGAGAGGTGGGTTCCCAGAATTCCCTGGCCACGCCCCACGTTTATGATCTCTCGGAATACCTCACACCGGGAAAGCATCGCTTGACGATTTCCGTAGATAACCGTTACCTGATTCCGGTGGGCAAAAGCGCGCACAGCATTTCGGATGAGACCCAGGGGAACTGGAACGGGATTGTGGGACGCATGGAACTGCGTCGTCGTCCCCCGGTGTGGATCGATGACGTGCAGGTTTACCCCGATGTGGCCCAGCATGCGGTGGAGGTGGAAATCACCCTCGGAAATCGGACGGGCGTCAGCGGTCATGGGCAGTTGCTCCTGGCGGCCAGGGCACACGCCGCCCAGGCGGATTCTGCTCCAGCAGAACAATTCCGCGCACTGGAAATTTCCGTTCGATGGGACGCAGACGGCCTGCGCCAGCGGGTACGCTATTCGCTGGATGGCCGAGCAAAGTTTTGGGATGAATTTCATCCCGTTTTGTACGATCTGACGGTGGAGTTGAAAACCCAGGACCGTGGAGAAGGGACCTATCATGATGTGGAAACGGTGACATTTGGCTTGCGGCAATTGGAAGTCCGCGGAACTCAGTTTGTTCTCAACGGACGCCCCATCTTCCTCCGGGGCACACTGGAATGCTGCATTTTTCCCCGGGAAGGGCATCCTCCCACGGACGTGGAGTCCTGGAAGCGGATTCTTTCTGTGGCGAGGAGCTACGGCCTCAACCACCTGCGCTTTCATTCCTGGTGCCCACCGGAGGCCGCCTTTGTCGCGGCCGACGAAATGGGCTTTTACTACCAGGTGGAATGCTCCTGCTGGGCCTCGTTCGGCAATGGCGAACCGCAGGACGCGTTTGTGTACGCCGAGGCGGCACGCATTCGCAGGACGTATGGAAATCATCCTTCCTTCCTGTTGATGGTAGCGAGCAATGAGCCGGGCGGGCCCTCTGTGGCCAAGCGGGACGCCTTTCTTACCAAATGGGTGGAAACACAAAAGGCTGCCGATCCCAGACGCTGTTACTCGGCCGGCTCAGGTTGGCCTCAGTTACCAGCCAATCAATATCACGTCACACCGGCTCCGCGCCTTCAGGCCTGGGGACCTCTGCAGTTGAATAAACCAGGGCAAACCTGGCTCGACTACCGTGAATTTATCGCCAAAGCAGGAATTCCCGTCGTCAGCCACGAGATCGGTCAGTGGTGCGCTTACCCCAATGTGGTCTCCGAACCCGAGAAGTACACAGGGTTTTTCCGCGGGTCCAATGTGGAAGTGTTCCGTGACATCCTGCAAAGGAAGGGCCTCTACGATCAGGCGGCGGATTTCATCCGGGCTTCCGGCCGATTTCAGGTGATCCTCTACAAGCAGGAGATCGAAGCCGCCCTGCGCACGCCGGGAATGGCCGGTTTTCAACTGCTGGACCTGCACGATTTTCCCGGACAAGGGACCGCTCCTGTTGGTGTGCTGGACGCGTTTTGGGAAAGCAAGGGGTACTGTTCTCCCGGGGAATATCGACGTTTCTGCAACAGCACCGTTCCGCTGGCTCGGCTGAAAAAGTTCGTTTGGACCAACCAGGAGACCCTCGAATTCCAGCTCGATCTGGCCCATTACGGTCCGGAGGACCTCAGAGACGCCGTGCTGAAATGGGAATTGTGCCAAGAAAATCCGGAACCGCGGGTGATTGCGGCTGGGCAAACCGCCCCCCGGGATTACCCCACCGGTCAACTCACCGAAGGGTCTGTGCAAAGTGTCGACCTTCGCAATGTGCCCGCGCCGGCCGTCCTCAGGCTGAAAGTCTGCCTTGAGAATAGTGACGTGGCCAATGACTGGAAAATTTGGGTTTATCCGGCCGAGGTTTCCACGGAGGTCCCGGATCAAATTGCACTGGCCACAGATCCACACACGGCGTGGACATTTGCCCAGGAGGGCCGAACCGTCCTTTTCATACCGGAGAGGAAATGGATTGGGGGAGATACGCTGGGGACATTCCAGCCGATTTTCTGGAACCGGATTACCTTTCCCACTCAAAAAGTGCATATGGTGGGAATACTTTGTAATCCTGAGCATCCTGCGCTCAAGGATTTTCCGACCGATTTTCATGCCGACTGGCAGTGGCAGGAGCTTCTCGACGCATGCACGCCGATGGTTCTGGACGGGTTAGCCCGGGATCTCCGCCCCATCGTTCAGGCCATCGATGACTGGTGCGAAGCCCGGAAGCTCGGGCTTCTGTGGGAAGCGAGGGTTGGAAACGGTCGGCTTTTGGTGTGTTCAATGGACGTGCTGCATGATTTATCCACACGGGTGGTTGCCCGCCAGCTCAGAAGCAGTCTCATCCGTTACATGCTTTCCGAGAATTTTCGGCCGGCGGTCACAGTCACCGAGGAACAGTGGCAAACCCTGTGGCGTAAGCCGCGTCTCCTCGAAACCCTTGGCGCGAAGGCCACCGCCGACAGCTTCCAACCAGGCTACGAACCGTCTCTGGCGATTGACGGTGATCCGCAGACGATGTGGCATACCGCCTGGGACCCGGTGGCCGCCCCCCTGCCGCATGAAATCATCGTTGATTTGGGGCAGCCCGTGCTCATGGCCGGGATGAAAGTCCTCCCCCGGCAGGACAACAATCCTAACGGGCGAATCGCTGAATTTGCTGTCTTTCTGAGCGATGACGGCCAGGCCTGGGGCGATGCCATTGTTCGGGGCACCTGGGACGGCCGAGCGATCGAAAGAGTTATCCGCTTCCCACAGTCGATCCGAGCTCGATTCCTCAAACTCGTTGCCTTGAAGGAAATTCGCGGCCAGCCTTTCACCTCAATTGCCGAGATCGACATCATTCCGGCCGATCAGCGTTGAGAACTATTAAAGACTATAGGCTTCTGGGGCAATGGCGGCGGCGGGGTCACGTTCCGCCAGATGGCGGCCCAACAGTAGTGTCTGTTGTGTGGCCTGTACGGGACTAGCTGGTATCAAGATTACAGCTTTTCTGGAAAGTTGCACGTGGGATTTGGTGTAATTGTGCTCGAGCTTTTGATTCCGGATCCGTCGGTGGATTCGCGGGATGCAAAGTCAACGATTCTTGAGACGTTTTCTCACCCCTCCGAATTCATGACCTATAGTTTCTGCGAATGGAGTCGCTATCCGCTGGCAAGCCAGCCCGGCACTCGGCTCCGCAAAGAACAGCCAAGAAGGCCTCGACAGTTTCCGAGAGAGTCTTCTCGTGAGCCGTGTGCCCTATTTTCGACCACGTTGGCCATTCAAAGACGTCCTTTGTTGTGATCGTGTGTCAGTCGTCGATCGCGATGCATCGCGAGACGCACCCTAATGGCAGTGGTTGCGGTGAAAGTCTGAAGAACGGCGTTAACATTTCAGGGAGTTGTGAAGACCATGCGATTGCGCACCAAAGCCTATTTGCTTATTGGGTTTATTGGTTTGTTGATGGTAACGGTCTCCGCGGTGGGATGGTACGCATTAGCTACGCTGGACAGAGCGCTCCATGACGTGGCAGAACATCAAATCCCCACCCTGGTCGAGCACAAAATCAACCCGCTCATCAACGAGCAAGTGGGAGCGCTCATATCCCAGGATTTGCCGGAAGTCGCGGGACGCTACGAGAGCATCACTCTCATGCTGAATGCTGACCGGGATATGTACCAGGCACTTGTGGCGGAACGGGAAGCCCTCGCCGCCAGTACCCCTGAAGCATGGGAAAAAGCCAAGCAGGCCAGCGAGGAGAACCTCGGACAGGCCGAAGAGCGGGTGAAAAAGTCCCTCGAAAAATACGATTCGCCTACCCTCCGCGAGCTTTATCAGAAATTCCAGGAGGCTTTTCAGGCGTGGAAATCTGTGACCAGCGAGGTCGTAGCCAAAGCGGCTCACCCTGATCAGCGCGAGGCCGCCACGGAAATTAGCAGGGCTGCCTCGGTGGCCCATTTTGATGAGGCCCGGCATATCCTCGATGTGATGCAGGATGAACAACAGGCGCAGATCGAACGGGTACTGAAAGCAACTGCCGAGCGAAATAGCATGATCGCGGCAAATCAGCGCGCTATCCAGACGACTGCAGCGCAGACCGAGGAGATCAGCCATCGGATCCGAAGTGAGGCGCGCCGCACATTGTTCGTTTTCCTAGGTTCCATTTTGGTTGGTGGGCTCGTGTGCATGGGTGGCGTCTTTTATCTGATTCGCAAGACGCTTCGCCAGATTCGCACCACCACGGAATTGCTCCGCGATATTGCAGAGGGTGAGGGTGATTTGACGAAGCGTCTCCCCGCCGTTACGCGCGACGAATTCGGTGAGCTGGCGATGTGGTTTAATCGATTCATCGATCGCTTGGAGGCTCTCGTGGCCAGCGTGGTGGAGAGCGGCCACCAATTTGCCGAGGGGTCACAGATTGTGGCCACGCGCTCTCAGGATATTGCAGCGGGGGCACAAAACCAGGTTGAAGCGATTGAATCGGTGACCCGCTCTGTCCAAACACTCAACCAGTTGATTCAGGAGATTCAGCAGAAGGCCATGGAGGCGGCGGCACAGGCCCGGAATACCGATCAACTGGCTCACACGGGGGCTCAGTCGGTCGAGAAATCTATGGAATCGATGGAATTGATTCGGTCAAGTGCCAATCAAATCAGCGAGATCATCGGTGTGATTTCGGACATCGCCAGCCAGACCAATCTGCTCGCGCTCAACGCGGCGATTGAAGCGGCCCGGGCCGGTGAGCACGGCATGGGCTTCGCCGTGGTGGCCGACGAGGTCCGCAAGCTGGCAGAACGCTGCAACCGCGCTGCCAGCCAGATCACGACGCTCATCAAGGAGTCCACGGAACGGATTGTGGAGGGGGCACAACTGAGCGAACAGGTGGGAGGAGCCCTCCAGAAGATTGTGGCGGCCGTGGAAAGCACCTCTCAAATGATCTCCGAAATTGCAGAGGTGACACAGCAGCAGACCGCCATCGCTCAGCAGGTTGTTCAGGCAATCGGATCGGTGGCTGCCATCACGCAGGAAGCCTCCGCGGGCACCTCCGAACTTGCCTCGTGCAGTGAAGAGCTGGGCGCCCAGGCCACGGCTCTGCGGTCGCTCGTTGCTCGATTCAAGACCCGTGGCGAGCTGGCCCATCAAAGCTGATTGTTCTTCCCCCGGCAGCCGGCCGCGTAAGCCCCAAATTTCCCAAACCTCGGTACCCAAGAAGGACTGCCCGATTCCTGCCGACGAGCGCCCCGCCAGTCAACCCCGGGGCGCTCGGTTTATTTCGCAATCACGCGGGTTTGAGACATCCCCACTTTTGGTCTGCCGATGGGGACGAGGTCGTTCGAAGCGATTCACGTCGGAGCGGGATTCAGCTCGCAGGGACCTCCTTGTCAGGTGCAATCCCGGAGGGACGTGCGTGTCAGGTCCGCCATTCGACATTGGATCATCCATTTGCCTTCGGCGGGGACTGAAGTCCCGCGCTGAAAGCGGAGCTAAAGCCCCGCACTCCACATCTCGGAGGGATATGCTCGTCAGGTCCGCTTCCCAGCGTGAGATGACGCATTGCGTTTCGCCGGGCACGAGAAGCGTGCCTCTCCGTGTTCACCGGATGCCGTGGAAGACGCCCCTCCAACAGACGCAGATGCCGTCCTGAGCGATCGTCCCGTTGATGTCCGAATCCTGAGAAGCGCTCGAGTGTTCGGTTCCATTTGCGGGCCCATTTCATCCGGGCCCTGGGACTGGTAGGGGCAGTTCATGAAGTGCCCCTACAGCACGTTGCGCCCGTGGCACCTCGTGGGTTTTTGCAAAACTGCGGGTGGGGCAACAACCGGGTGGCTTGCATGCGGCTTTCTGCGGACACACAATAGGCGCTGTTTTGTGAAGCGCGCTTCCACCTTGGAAGCGACGGTGTCGGTTGGTGTTTTGAACAAGGAGACCGCGACAATGCAACGCGTGTGGCACCACTGGAGAAGTGTCCTGCTGTTAACCGGCCTGTGTTGGGTGGGATGGGCCCTCACCGCAGCCCGGGCGGACGTTAAACCGATGGCCCTGTTTTCCGACCATGCTGTCCTGCAACAGCAGATGCCGATTCCTGTCTGGGGGACAGCCGATCCGGGCGAAGAGGTGACTGTTACTCTGGGCGATCAAAAAGTTTCCACCAAAGCAGACGAACACGGGCGGTGGATGGTCAAACTTCAGGCCGTGCCCGCGGGCGGACCGTACGAGCTGAAAATTGAGGGCAAGAATGAAATTGTCCTCAAAGATGTTATGATCGGAGAGGTTTGGATTTGCAGCGGACAATCGAATATGCAATGGCCGGTGCGGGCGTCAGCCAACGCCGAGGAAGAAATCGCCAACTCGGCCAATCCCATGATTCGGCTGTTCACCGTGCCCCGCCAGGCCAAGCCGGAACCGCAGACCGACGTGAACGGAGCCTGGGCAGTCTGTGGTCCGGACACGGTGGCGGACTTCTCCGCTGTGGGTTACTTTTTCGGACGCAGCCTGCAAAAGAAGCTCGGGGTGGCTGTGGGATTGATCAACACCTCGTATGGCGGGACGCCGGCCGAGGCCTGGACGAACTGGCACAAACTCATCAATATGCCTGAGCTTTCCCCCATCGTGGACCGCTTCCGCGATGCGCTGGCCAAGTATCCCGAGAATATGAAGAAGTACGAGGAGGCCATGGCGGAATACCGCCAACAGGCTCGCCAGGCCAAGGAAAAGGGTGAGCAGTTCAATCGACGGCCTCCCAGCCCTCCGATGGGACCGGAACATCCGCACAGCCCCGGTGGCTTGTACAACGCCATGGTCGCGCCGCTCATCCCATATGCCATTCGCGGGGCTATCTGGTATCAGGGGGAATCGAATGCGGGGCGGGCCTACCAGTACCGCACACTCTTCCCGGCAATGATTGCCTCCTGGCGGGAAGCGTGGAATCAGGGAGACTTTCCCTTCCTCTTCGTGCAACTGGCTCCCTTCATGAAAATTGAAACGGAGCCGACCGAAAGTGCCTGGGCGGAGCTCCGCGAGGCACAGCTTTTGACCATGCTCAATACCCGCAATACGGCGATGGCTGTCATCACTGACGTGGGTGAGGAAGACGATATTCACCCCAAAAAGAAGCAGCCGGTCGGTGAACGCCTCGCCATTGCCGCAAGGGCGCTGGCCTACGGTGAAGATATCGAGTACTCGGGTCCCATCTACGACCACATGGAAGTTCAGGGCAACAAGGTGATCCTCCATTTCACCCATGTGGACGGCGGGTTGGTCTGCAAGGGTGACAAATTGACGGGCTTCACGATCTGCGGTGAAGATCGAGAATTCGTCAACGCGGAGGCAGAGATTCAGGGCGATACCGTCGTCGTGTGGAGCCCGCAGGTGGAAAAGCCGGTCGCCGTGCGGTTTGGTTGGGCCAATTATCCAGTGGTCAATCTCTGGAATAAAGCGGGATTGCCAGCCAGCCCATTCCGCACCGACGACTTCCCGGGCGTGACGAAGGATGCCCAATGAGTCAACGTCTCACCATCCTTGGCGTGTGAGGCGTAAGCAGCATCTTCACATCGCGGGGACGGCACAGTTGCCGTCCCCGTTTAATTTGGCCTGGTCAGTGCAAAAAATCAGCACTCTGGTGTTTGACTTCCGCCCATTTGACTGGCCGCTATCTGTGAGCTACTCGTTGATTAGGGAGTGCCGGCATTGCCGGCAATATGGATTTTACAGGGATAATTCCCCGCAACTTTATTGGCGGAGATCTCATCTAGCACGAACTTGGTCAAGAAAGTCCCGTCCCATGGTGGCAAGTGAAGGACTCGCGGCGCCGGTGAACTCGGCGGAAGCGCTCCTCAGACGTCTTCAGCATCAACAGAGCCGATGCCGCGAGATTTTCGCGCGTCAGGAAGAACGCCTTCGCCTGGCCGGGGAAGGACTGAAAATCGCTCTCGAGCAGGCTCTCCGCAGCGCCGAGATCGTCTCCGCGTCGGCTTCTTCCAGTGATAGCGGTCTTTCTCAGCAACTGGCCTCGCTGATTCCTACATTGGAGGCCATGATTCAAAAGTCTGGGAACGGATGGCAGGAACCCCTCCAACAGCAAACCGCCTGCCTGGAACGGCTCACAGCAGAGCTGGTGGCCGTCCGCGAAGAACTGGCGTCGGTGCGAAACCTCAAGGAAGATTTGGAAACCCGCCTGACAGCACTTCAGCAGCATTCTGGGGACAGCGAAGACAGTTGGAAGGCCAGGGAGAAACAACTTCTGACGCAGTTTGAGCGCGAAAGACAGCAGTGGGCAAACCAGTGGAATGATCGCGAGGCGGCACTCAACGCCCTTGTGCTTCGTTGCAGCCAGCTTGAGGAAGAACTCGAAGCTCTTCGCCGCGAAGGAAATGGGTCAACGCAATCCGAGCTTCAGGAAAGATATAATCTCGCTCTGGCGGAAATCCGTGAACTGAGACAGAAGAATGCAGAATTGGAGAAGAAGCTGGCGCGAGCGCAGTCCAACGGGCCGGCCCCGAGTGGTGCCAGCGATGGCCGGATTCTCAATTGGGAAGCCGAAAAACAGCGAATCCTGGCGGCTTTGGAGTCGGAGTCTGAAGAGTCTGCGGATGGCACGCTTCAAAAAGAGCGGGATCGTATTGAGGAAATTATCACCCGGACGGAAGCACTACTCGCCGAAAAGGACAATGAAATCGCCGAACTTCGACGTCTGCTTGAAGAGCAGGCCACGAGTATCGGCTCTGTGGCCGTAGGTGCCGCCGCGCTGGAGCGGTTGCTCGATCAGGATGAAGTCATTCGTCAGCAACGTGAACATCTCCGTCAGTTGGAAGAGGAGTGGAAGGAAAAACTCCGCAAGGCTGAGCTGGAGATCTCTCTGGAACGGGCGAAAATTGCCCGCGAGCGCGCCCTGCTGGAGGAAAAACAGCGCGAACTCGAAGAGAAATTGCAAGCTCTGGAAAGTGCGTCGGCCTCGGGCGACAAGGCCAAGCCACCGCGAGGTCGCTGGCTTACCCGACTGGGGCTCAACGGCCCTCCGAACTCTTGACCGGCCGACTGCTTTGCCCAAACAGAGAACTGCTGTTTGCACCAATTCGTCAATGGGGTGAAGTGCCGTGTTGCAGAATTTCTCGTTTGGCCCGCTCCGAATCAGTACCGAACACGGCGGCGGCCAGCTCTGTCCATTCCGCCAGAAAATCCGAATCGGCGGTGTCTTCACGGCAAGCGGCCTGGCGGTAGAACTCGGCGAGTTGCATGTGAACAGGGTCCGTCGGTCGAAAGCGAGGAATTCGCAGATAATGGAGCAGGCTGGGACTGCCGAAACTTCGTGATCCGGACATCCCAAAGGCCTGAATAATCGCTTCCACCAGGGGACTGTTCAAAACACCAGCTAGATAATGGCCTTCTTCACTGGACTCCACCGGGACAAAGCAGCACGTTTCCTGGGGAATCACGGGCTTGGCCGGTAACCCGGCGAGACTTTCTTCCCCCAGCACCACGGCTTTCAGCGTCGCGTCCATCCGTCGCCACACCACTTTCCACGAGGCCATTGTGTACGGTCCCACGTTGTACTGGGCATACCAGGGACCTCGCGATTGAAGCTTCTTTCGTGCCGCGCGCCTGTCCAGAACATCTTGAAACCGGGCGAGATAACCAAAGGTCGCCGGAAAAAACTCGCGGAGGTAGTCCTCCGGCCATGGCGAGCGGGTAGCAGGATTCTGCACGAGGAGGACGCCGAGAACGGGGGCCTTTATCGGGGCGAGATCTTTCCACCGCACCAGGGGGAAAACCAGATCGGGCTCGAGGGTTGCCGTGACACGGGGCACTGGGGTGCGACCAAATTCCGGGCGATTCTGCACAACGAGCCGGTTTCCCTCCCATCCCAGAACTTCCAACCAGAAAATCCCGTTCGCCCCGCCCGTATTCGCCCCTAAGTAGGCCTGGTATTCAGATCGACCGCAGATTTGTTCCCAAATCTCCCACAGGGACGGTCTCATGATAATCCAGGGAGCGCCGGCGTCTGTCCTGTCGGCCGGTTGCGCGAAGAGCACCGTCCGCTCGGCCTGGATGCTGGGCCACATGCCGTCACGTAATTGGCCCCGATGGCCTTTCCTGCCTCGGCAAACTGTAAACGGTACCGGAAACCGAGGCGCAATGCCTTTCTCCGCGAACAGAATTCCCGTCCGCTGAATCGTCCCCGGAAACACCGAGACGGCACGAAGGTCCACCACCTCTCGAATCCTCAAACAGCCCTGGGACTTGCTAAACAGGAGCCGAAAACTCCGGCCCGAGGCCTGGCTATGAAACAGGCTAACTGGCAACACCATTCCAAGGCGGCCATGCTGTTCGAGAACGCGGCACGCTGCCGAAATGAATGCAGCACCGCAGTCACGTTTGCCGCCACCATGCCGCGCCATTTGAGGCGAAAGATCGAAAAGCCCGAGTTCGCGAAAAACGGTGGACATGTCGCGCCGGGCGTTTTCATCCAGCCGGTCCCATATCACCCACGGGGGATTGCCAACGATGATGTCAAACGGCTTTCTGTCAAGGACGTCCGTTGAGGTGGTTGGGAAAGAAGTTTCCGAGGTCTCGCACGCACCGCTGCCCAGTGAGGACCACAAAGACAGGAAATCTCTCCGAAGAACGGGAGGGCCGTGGCGCGTGAGGTCGGAAAGCGAAATCGGGACGTGGGGCATCCATCGACGGCAGAAAGCGGTGGCGATCACGGCCAGACTTGCGCGGGCGGCCAGAACAGCGGCAGGTTGAATTTCCAGTCCCAGGATGCTCCCACCCAGGATCGTGTCGAGCAGTTTATCGCGAAGCACGGCTTGCGCGGAAGCGTTGCCATGGACTGCGGGGGTTGAAGAATATTCTCGGTGGATGGCGATACCCTCAGCGAGTTGCCGCCGGAAGTGCTCAGCCCGTCGCCAGGCAGCCGCCACCAGAAAAACCCCACTTCCGCACGAGGGGTCCAGGAGACGCGAATTCATCTGATCAGGATATCCAAGTTTTTCGAGGATGTAATCGGCCAGGACAAAGGGCGTGTAGAATTCGCCTTTTGCCAGACGGATCCATTTTGGGAAGAGGGCCTCGCGGATGGGACGAAAGATATCCTGGGGCGTTACATTCCACGCTGGTTTTGGCTCGAGGATGCGATCTACCTCCTGCACGAACGCCGTGAGATGCGCTGTCAGTTGGCTGGGGTCCGCGTTCACATTCACAGAAAGGGCGTCGGTCAGCCCCAACCACTGATAGAAGCCCCAGAGTTCTTTCGCCTGGGGATAGCGCTCGGGTACGTCCTGGACTGCGAAGGCGACCAGCAACTGCGCATGAACGGACGGCTCTTCGGGGATTCCCTCGACATCCAAAAGCTGGAGAAAACGCACGGTGATGAGGGTGGTCACACAGGCGAAGACGGCCTCAAGGGCCTGCTCGACAACGCTGTCCGTCAGGTGGGGGTCTAAACCCCATTGAGCTGCCCATAGTCGTCCGGCTTTCGGCGACTGGCTAGCGTCGCCGCTTTTTGACGCGACGCGTAATTTCGTGGCTGAGCCGGAAGGGGAGGTTGGCGCAGGCCGCGAGAGTGAACAGGTGAGGCAGGTCAGGAGTTGCTGGACCACGGGGGGACGTGCCTTGAGCCACCGGGCCACCTTGCCCACAGCGGCTCCAAGGTTCACCGTCGCCCCCGCACCTGACGCGTGCCGTCGAGCCATGGAATTGACTTTCACGTTGCCGGGAAATTGATGGCAGCACGTTTCTTTCTGACCGGTGCAAAAACCCCATTCAGGCGGGGAGTGATCGCTGATCGCTTTGCTGAGATCGCCATAGTTCGAGACGCGGCGGCAGTTCTTCCGGTTTGGCCGTCCCCGTGGTGGCCAGTTGCTGCACTGTGATCGACGCGACCAGGTTACCCACGAGAGCAGCTTCGGGCAGCGCAGCACCACTGGCCAGCGCTGCCACGGCGCCGGCCGTGGCACTGTCTCCAGCCCCGGTGGGGTCAGTCGGCCCTTCGACGCGGACGGCCGGAATCCAAAGGATCTCCGGGTCGCTCACCATCATGCCGTATTCACCTAGTGTGACAACGGCGGGTGCGCCATTCAACTCGCGGAAGCTCTTGAGGGCTTCCAAAAGAGCGGCCCAGTCCGGCGGATCTCCCTCCCGAGGCCGGGATCCGGTCAATTCATAACGGTTGCACTTGAGGATGATACGACGAAATTGACGGATGTGACGTCGGCTGTCCGCCCAGAAAACGATGTGGGGGAAACGCGGTGCCTGCTGGGCGAGAAACTCCCGTAATCGTCGTCCCACCACGCCACATTCCTCTTCTTCCACCTGGTCCAGAACGATCACCGCGTCCACTTCCGACAGCAGGTTCTCCACGGAGGAAAGCAGGCGATCCACCAGCTTTTCGGGTGTCGGCGTTCGATTCTTCGTATCGTACCGGGAATGTTCACCGGCAAGTGACGGGTCGGTAATATCCCGGGGTTTCAGGTAGGTAGGGGTGAATCGGTCTGGAACCACCTGGAGATGTTCCAGCCGACAACCCAGTCTCTGCAAATCCTGGCGCAATTCATAACCTTCGCCGTCGTCGCCGATAATTCCCACGCAGTAAATGGTGCCCACGCCGAGGGCCGCCAGGTTACACACCACAGTTCCCGCTGCTCCCGGGCTGTGCCTGACGCGCACCACCTGATGCGCGATTTTGCCAGTCTCCAGGCTGGTTTCCGCCAATCGGGGATCCACATCCAGGTATTTGTCAAGGAAAAAATCTCCCACGACCGCCACACGTCGACTGGGAAAGCGTTCCAGCAGGGCAGTCAGTCGTTCCTGTGTGATTCCCTCGAAACGTTTTGCTGAAACCATGCCACGGACCTCGTTTCTGATGCACCCTGTCAGGGACGACCCTGCCTCTGTGGGAAAGAACTGCTTCGGGCGGTGTCAGTTGCTGCCCGGTCAGGCGGGGCGAGACTGCCAGCGGCGGATAATCTCCGTGTAAAGAGACGGCACCGTCTCGCGGTGGTCTCCCTGAATGTAGAAACTTTCTCCGCCATCGGCCACTGTCCGCACGAGGACCGTTTTGAACGGCCGGTAGTAGTAGCGCGGATCGTCTTTGGGCGCTTCACTGCGCCAGTCGTCGCCGATCGGTACTAGGTCAAACACCGCCGTCGTGAAGTGCCGGATTTCCCGGCCTTCCTGCCGTGCCACGTTCCGCGCCATGCTAAGGGCCTTGAGATAGACCTCTGGTCCTGCAACGGCCGAGCCAACATTGAGATACACGCCGCCTTCCAGATGGGCTACGCTCTCGGTGAAAACCAGAAAATCTGTGTACGACGCCTGGCCGGTGGCCGCTGCGTCAAAGTTGGGGTGTTCGTGCACGATATCCTGCCCAATGGCCACGTGGACCGTCACTGGGACGCCCAGCCGATATCCCGCCGCCAGAACACTTGTTTGCCGGTATGGGAATTGTTCTTCTTCGATCATTCGTCCCAGGGCTTCGCCTAACCCGATGCCCTCCCGCGCCGCCAGAATCGCCGCCTCATTGATTCGACCGGTCTCGCGCCACAGGCCAAACTGTCCGGTGCGGATATACCGAGCGACGCTCTCGCAGGTCGCGCCGATGAGCGCCAGCTCGAAGTCGTGAATCGCCCCAGCGCCGTTGAGGGCCAAATGTGTTAAAAGTCCTTTCGCCATCAGGTCAATAAGAAGGGGGCCATTGCCTTTCCTCAGGACATGGGCGCCGCAAAAAGCGATGATGGATGCCTTTTTTGCCGCGGCCTGGGTGATTCTTTCGGCCAGGACAGGAATCGCGGGATGTCGAAACGTGACCTGAAGGTTATTCGGATCCAGAAGGATGCTGCGGTTCAGGTCATGAATTCGCTCGCTCAATGGACGCAGCGTTACCCGCGAACGATCAAACTGTGGATAGGGCATAGGGCTTTCCTTTTTCCAGCCGGATTGACAGTCTTCTACGGCTATTCTGCCACCGCGCGGTCAGCATGGAAATATCGTGGCGGCCGCAACACGGGCATACCAGCCTGTCATCATCCAGCGGGAATCTGAATTTCTCCCCAAAGATAACCGATGAGCGCTCGCCATTCCCGATAATCGGGGATGACCACATCCGCCCCCACCCCGATCAACCTTTGACGTTTCCACGGGTCGGGCTTGCCGCTTTTGTGGGCTTCGTCACTTGCCACCGCCACCGCGGTTCCCCCGACCTCCTTCACATTCTGGATTTCCACATATCCATCCCCGAACCCGAGAAGTTCCCGGCCAGTGATTTGGTTACTTGTCAGAATCTGTTCGATGACCATGGCCTTGGAAAAACGTCTATAGTCGTCAATCGCCCCGTAGATATGGGGACCGAAGTATTTGTCCAGCCCCAGCAGCCGGGCTTCCTCCTGGACATAGACCTCGTCCGTACCACTGGCCAGGTACAGCTTTACTCCGCGGCGACAAAGCTCTTCCAGCAGCTCAATCGCGCCGGGAACAAGCATCTCCTCGGGTCTGATTCGTCCGCTACGGAGGCCCTCCCGGCGATGCTCGATGCGCGACATGAGACGTTCGTGATAGATCCGCTTGTACTCAGCGGGATCGAGCGGTCGACCACCCCGCCGGGCCACCTCCTCCGCCAATCGGATCATCTGGTAAATCGTCTGTTTTCCTGTCAATTCGGTGACAAAGTTCCGAACCAGTTCTTCGAGCTCCTGCGGCGTCTCCGTGGTTCCAGTGGCCAGCAGGATCTCCACCATCATCGGGATCATGACGTCCGGCCAGCCTTCCCGAATCAGGCTCAATGTCCCGTCAAAATCAAACAGAGCGTGTCGATAGATGCCCGGACTATCTATGGGGCGAATGATTTCGATTTGCGTTCCCGGGATGAAGATGGATTGCGGGGGCGGTGCAACCGCCGGCCGGTAGTCAGCTTCCTCATACGTGTGAGTGTGCTCGTCCATGATTTTGTCCCTGGTGTTTGCGGAAAGTGGCGAACACTGCTTCCCACCGAACGTGTCTCAATATCCGGAAGGGTCTTCGGAAGCGAGGTGGTAGAGCGGGGCTCACCGGGGATTGACGCTCGGTTGTCCCGTGGCGGAACTGCGGGGCTATTCATCCGGGATGATGGCCACAGCCCTTATTGGGGAACCATCCCTGCCCACCAGTTTGAGCGGGAAACCCGCGAAAATGAACTCCTGCGGCAAGGCATCGAGATTGGTGAGGGCTTCCACGAGAACAATCTCGGCTCCCGGGGCCAGCAGAATCCGATGGACCTCGTGACCGGCAATTTTGCTCGGCGTCGGCATATCAATGCCCAACAGACTGATGCGGCGAGCGGCGATCCACTGCGCCGCCTCTACTGTAAGGGAGGGAAGATCGGTGAAGTACTCAGGCTGACCAAAACGGCGGTACCAACCCGTCCGGCAGATGACGCGGCTTCCCTCCCGAAAGTACTTGGCAAAGGGCTGGAGCATATCTGGGGTGATGGGTGTTTTGGGAGGCAGTTCTCCGCCGGGTGCGAGGTCCACAAGGGTGGCCGGGCCATAGAAGCGCTCCAGAGGCACCTGATCGACCGGACGGCCTTCCTCCAAAAAATGAAACGGGGCGTCGCAGTGAGTTCCTTGGTGCGTGCCCATCGTGATTTGCGTCACGTTGCATCCGTCATCCGGAAGCCGACGGTAAAACTCGATGCGGAGGGGTGGATCTTTGGGATAACTCGGCCCGCCGTCGGTCAACGGAAGCGAAAGATCAATGATTTTTGGCATGGCTTGGCGCTCCGAAAGGATGGTCGAGGATCACCGGCCGCTCCATCACCAGAAAAACCAGAACCCCGGGCGAATGTTACCCAATCTAGAGGAACAACGCGCTTTACTTCGGTTCCGCCCGCGGCTTTACCGGCTCGCGGCCTGAGACGCTGCCGCACAATCAGTTCATTATTGCCGCTGAGACCGGGCGGACATAGCGGCCGGCCTGCCGCCCCAAGAGCGTTTGTGCGGGGGGCCCAAAAAACATTAGCAAATATGTCGTATTTGAACACTTGACCGCATTGGCTGCCCTGCCTATGCTTAATTCAGCAATTGATTCTGACGAAATTTTCCACCCGCGCCGGCGGATGCGAGAGCAGGGTCAACGAGAGGAGGAGAAATATGAAGTACCTAATTGCATTTGTTAGCTTGAGTGCCGGAATTATCGGGGGTTCCATCCTCTTTAGCTCCTCATCCACGACGGGCGACGAGACCTCTGGACAGTGTCCGGTGGTCAAAGCTGTGGCGGGCGGGTGCTGCGGTGGCGGAGCGGTTTCCGAAGTTGCGGATAAGGCCGACGGTGAAAAGTCCGCCTGCTGCGCTGGAAAGGCCTGCGATACAAATCAGTCCTGTCCGGTTGATGCCGCCCAGGAGAAGGGAGGGGTGGCCGCTCAGTTGACCGCTCTCGAAGGCGCGCCCAAGAAGGGTCCGAAGATTGAATGCCCGGTGATGGGCGGAGAGGCCAAGAAAGAAGTCTCTGCCGATTATCGCGGCGGGAAAGTGTTTTTCTGCTGCCCGGACTGCATCGAAGAGTTCAACAAGCATAAGGACAAGTACGCGGCCAAGGCCAATCAACAGCTTGTTTTGACCAAGCAGTACACTCAAAAGGCTTGCCCGTTGACCGGCCGCCCTGTCTCGACCGAGCAAAAGGCCGAGATTGGTGGATTGGAGGTACATTTCTGCTGCAAGGGATGTGCGGGCAAGATCGAGAAAATGGCTGATGCCGAGCGTTTTAATGCTGTGTTCGGTAATGCGGGATTCGAGAAAGGCTTCGAGCCCCGCAAAAAGGAGGAGAAAAAGCAGGGTTGATGAGTCCTTGAAATTCACCGGATAAACCCGTTCCCCTTTGTCCCTCCCGGAAGCGGCCGCGTCCCGAATGGATTGTTTGGGACGCGGCTCTTTTTTTCACACTGACAGACATTTCCGGGAACTTTTTGGGACCTCTTATCTGAAGGGCCGCTGTCAGCCCTTCATTATGTGCACCGGGTGATTTGTGGGCCATCCTGCGCGGAGCGGATTAAATCCCCGACCGAGATTTTCATCACCGGCCCCCAATCGGTTTTTCGGTGTCCGGCACAGCTCGATGGCTCTTTCAACGTTCTCCCGGGTAATCCGTCCGTGGGGAAGGTAATGCCGATTCTTCCCGTGGCAGAATCCAGAATATTTCTGTCAGGACGGCCAGACATTTTGCGTGAATGGAAAAAGTGTCCTAAATTTTCACTGGGGCCTGGTGCGGGGAAATGAGTCGGAACAAGTCGCCGGATGGGCAGACCAGTGGCAGGGACACTTAGTCAACGGGATGAGATTTTCGATTGCAAAGGCCGATATGAAGGATCTCATCGAGTGGGGCGACGAAGTGTGCGTGGCGGAAACAAGTGAGGGAATCAACCATGACCATAGGCGAATCTTCCCTGCTCGAGAGCTGGAAGGAATGGGCAAGCGGTGAAGGCTCTGATGTCGCCCAAGTCTGGCCGGCGGTATGCTTGGCATCGCCGTCAGGTTCAAAGCGTCTCCGCTTTCTAGCCAAAAGTTTCGGGACCGATTTTGCTCTGTTCAAAGGGGAGACTGGGGAACTTTTGGCCAAGCCGGAACAGCCGTCGATTGATTGGGAACAGTTTGGGATACTTTGCCGGGTCGTCGCGAATCGGAAACAGTCCGAGATTATTTGGGAGGAGTCTCCCCTGACGGCCCTCGCCGTTCCTTTTCGCGCCGGGGAGGAATGGCACGTGGCGGCCGCTGTGTTTCTCACCGCACCCCTGTCGCCGCAGGATTCCCTCGAGGCCCACGCCGAGCGTCTCGGGGCCAAGGCGAGCCATCTCCATCATTGGGCGGCTCACCAACACGTTTGGGATCCGCGGATTCTGCTCCAAGTGGCGGATGCGTGCCGTGAGCACTTCCGCACACTTGATCGTGTGGAGGACCTGGAAAGCCAGGCCGACGAAATGTCCATGCACCTGGCCGGCGTTTACGAAGAAATCAGCCTTCTCCACCGTTTAACCCGCAATCTGCGACTTTCCAAAACGGACGAAGAGCTCGCCAAAATTGCCATCGACTGGCTGATGGAGGTGGTGCCAGCGCAAGGCATCGGGCTGGTTCTCCTGCCTGTGGACTCAACGGATGAAAACTACCTCGGAAAGGTCCGCACTCAAAATGTGTTACTGAAGGCGGGGAATTTACCCCTGACCGACGAGCAATTCTGCTCCCTTATGGAGCACTGGAATGTTCGCAAAGCGATCGACCCTCTGGTCCGGAACTTTTCCGATCCATTTACTTTTGAAGCATTCTCGATTCGCAATGTCATCGCCGTCCCGGTGACGGAAGGCGAGAACCTGCTGGGCTATCTGGCGGCTTTCAATCATCGCCAGGATCAGCAGTTTGGCAGCATGGAGGCCAACCTGCTCCATTCCGTGGCGACGATCATTGGGGTCCACAGTGCCAACCTTGAGCTTTATCGACAGCAGTCGATGCTTCTGGCGGGTGTGATCAGGGCGCTCACATCGGCGATTGATGCCAAGGATCCCTACACGTGTGGTCACAGTGACCGCGTTGCCCGGATCGCTGTGCGACTGGCGCAGGAGATGGGCTATCCTCCCGAAATGCTTTCCCGAGTTTACCTGGCAGGACTGCTTCACGATATCGGTAAAATCGGGGTGAATGACGCGGTGCTTCAAAAACCCGGTAAACTCACGGATGAGGAGTACGACCACATCAAGACCCATGTGGAGAAAGGGCACCGGATTCTTGCCGGACTCAAGCAACTGGATGATATTCTGCCTGTGGTGCTGCACCATCACGAGTCATGGGATGGGACGGGCTATCCCCATAAATTGGCTGGCGAGGCCATTCCTCCCATCGCCCGAATTGTCGCGGTGGCCGACGCCTATGATGCGATGGCGAGCAACCGTCCGTATCGCTCCCGGATGCCCAACGACAAAATCGACGAAATCATCCGCAAGGGAGCAGGTCGCCAGTGGGACCCGCAGGTTGTGGAAGCATTCTTCCGAGCACGTGACGACCTTCGGCAGATCGCTGACGAAAAAGACCTGAAACTGATCAATCATCCCCTGCTGGGACCGATCGTGCGAAAATCGCTGGGCATGACCAACAACGGGAACGGGAAAAAGAGCCAGAACTTCTCCACCTCTCAACCCGCCGGGGAAGGTTCCCAGTCCACCAAGAGTGAATCCACAATGGCTCCCATGTAGAGGCCCGATTTCATTTCGGCGACGGAAAACGGGGGATCGCGATGGCACCATGCCGCCCAAGGTCGGTCCCGATGCCATTAATGTAGAGCCAATCGCCGCTGGACTCGACCCAGTACTTCTCTCCCGTCAGCGGATTGACAACCTCCGTGGCATTTTGATGACCCAAAGCCGCATCGAGTGCCACCGCCCACGCCAGCATATTGGCACGATCTTCCGCCTGGACCAGTTGCCCAGGCTCTACCATAGGCAGGAGGATGCGACAGGCCACCAAAACCTCTTCGTCCGCCTTTCTCGCCTGCCATTCGCTAACCAGGCGGTCAAGTGCGGGTTTTCGTTCGAAGTAGGGCTTCCGCGATAGGTCAATCACCTGCCGCATTTGGGTGAGATAATAGAGTTCGTCCTGATCCGCATGGGCGCGGGTCTTTTCCACAAGGGTGCGGAGGTCGTACTCCTGGGAGAGCGTCTTTGCTTCCTCGTCGGTCAATAGATCAAACAGGCGCCCAATGCGAACCACCTCATAAGCGTGGAGACCAAGAGCCCGGGCGGCCTTCCAGGTATCGGCGTCCTCTGGCCATGTTGCCAGGATGTTTCTCACAACCTCGTCAAGCCTGGCCGCGTCCTCGCGAAGCACTTTGCCGTGGGAGAAAATTTCCTGGAGCACATCCAGAACGGCACGGCGCAGCCGAGCGGCTTCGAATCGCAGGTGGGGATGGGCGGTCTGGCTCAACCGATGGCTGATCCTCAACGCCACTCCAATGCTTTCCAGAGACCGGCCTGACTCCCCTTTGGAGGCACTCAGCAATGCCTGAAGGAGCTCCACCCGGGTGGCCATGATGACGTGATCGGCAAACCGCAGGTCGGCGGCAAATCCGGCGGTGTAAGCGATCGGAAAGACACATTTCGGTCGATGCAAAGCTGCGCGAACCGCTTTTTGCTGCACTTCCAGAGGCCGCAAGAACTCCTGCAACGCCCCGGCGGCCGCATCATCCGCCGGAAGTCCGCTCAGGACTAATTCTCGACTCCTAGCTAAAAGGAATTCGAGGCGGTCAGCGGGAAAGAGTTCGTGGAACACCGCAGCCAGGTTTTCTTCCGGGGGAGGAAGACGCGGCGTCATAAGTTCTGGAGTTCCACCTTCCTCCTCGATTCTGGCAAGCTCCTCCCGAAGAGCGGGCAGGAGGGTCTTCCGCACGCCGGGCAACTTGCCGAGTTCCTCAATCGGAGACGGGGGAGTCTCCTCCTGTCGGGATGCTTTTTGACAGCCCACGGCAAGCAAGCCAAGCAACATCCCAGCGACGAGAAAACTCGAGCTTCTAAGGCTGCGGTGCGTCCCATGGGAACGCAAGCCTGCCGAATTGGCCGATTGTGCGAGCAAACCGTCCAGGAACTGCATGCGCGGGGTGGTCATAACCGGGCCCCCAGGCATTCGGGGCAAAGTGACAGTTCTGTATTCTCCGGCGACTTCCCTATTGAACACGAAGTATTAGCGTGTGGAAATAGCGCATTTTGCTTTGCCATCGGTGTGAATGTGGACTAACAAGAGAAGATGGGAAATTAAGAATCGTTTTTGAGTGCCAAAAGAGAGGTTTAACCTGAGTGGCCGTTGGCCAGTTTTGATGGTAGATTACCGCCCCGCGCAGGGATTTTCTCACGGGGGTCCGGTTGACCTAGCCCCAGGTAATTCGAAAGGCACGGTGAAATTGGGTAACACGGTGACCCGTTGCCCACAGGTCACCGTGTTCGGTACGCCGTCACCGTGATCCTTCAACGCATCCGAAATTTCTGGGGATGCTGGGCGATTTCGCCCACGGTGGGTTGCCGCTTGGATCGGCCACCCGGCCAGGGGGTTACGTCGGCCAGTTCGGGCATCAGCTCCAGAAGTTGCTGGACGAGCATGTCAGCAAGGTACCGGACGGAGGGCTGTTTCGTCCTCACCTGGATGGTTCGGGCCGTCTTCATCATGCGGAGGAGCCGTGCCCGTTGCAGAACCGGCGCCGACAGTGGCTCCTCGATGTCGGACAGCAACTCCACAAGGGGCACCTGTAACGCTTTTTGCCAGCGGTAGAGCGCAGACAGCGGGAGATCCGTATAGGGATCCTCCTCACGTTTCACCGTGCGGACATCCACTTTCATCCGCCGGGCCATCGTCCGCCGGGTGACCCCCTGCCTGATCCGGACTTCGGCAAGCCGATGGAGGGGGACCCTGTTATTCTGGCCCTGAGACGGCTCCTGATTCGTCGGCGATGTTTGCAACGCGTTACCTGGCGAAGACTGTTGCTCCTTACCGACGGGCGTGACCACGGCCGGCATCGCCACTGCCGGCAATCCCAAATCTGAGACGCGCATGAGAGCATTCCTCCGGCCCACGGGGCCGCAAGGGAATCCAGCGCCGGGAGCAGAACCAGCAGATCAGAACTTCTGTTGTGCTGAGCATGTGTGAAAAGACCACCCGGCACCGTTGGTCAAGCCGCCTGAGCCCAGATCGTAAGCAACCCGGATCAGGTCTTCCGCCAGAGTGGGCAAGAGCCCTGCGATCGTTCCCAGAAGGGTGCCGGTCCGATGTTCCCTCCCATCAGGACCGGCGGGAGTGCCGCCATGGATAACGCAACTAGTGGAGAATGACAAAAAAGGGAATCAAGATAACGTGACGTAAACGCTGACTGTCTTGGCGCCACTCCGACTGATCACCGACTATTGCCTTGTTTCCTCTCTCCGCGGGGCTTGACACAACTTACACGACCGCATCGTCCCGAATATTTTCATCGGCCTGCGCCGTCTCAAGTGGGACGCCCTTTGGATAATGAAAATGATAACGACGGAGCGTTAAACGCGTCCCAAAACAGCGAGCGGCTCAATAATCGGGTTGCGCCGCCGCTCCATAATAATCCATCCATCGCATTATAATCGGCAGAACAGCATCGGCAAGTCAGCGCGGATGCAGGCTTGCCGTGAATCAAGCTGTGCCCACGTCGCATACCGGCCAAACCCGTGTGATGATGGCTTGTCGGGGAGTACACCATGCGCTAAGCTGGGCAAAATCACAGCCGTACTGACAGGGGTGACTGACATGAATCATCCAGGGCTTTTGCGTCCGTGGAAACTTTCCGATCTCACTTACGGATTGGTGAAAGACTTTCGCTACGAGGTGGCCGTTCTGCCACTCGGAGCCACAGAGCCTCACAATCTCCACCTGCCTTACAGTATGGATACCCGTGAGGCCGATCTGGTGGGTGAAATGATCTGCGAGGCGGCATGGAATCAGGGTGCGAAAGTCATTCTCCTTCCCACGCTCCCCTACGGTACCCAGACCAACCAGCGCGGTTTTCCATTCGCCCTGAACCTCAATCCAACGACGATCTTTCGCGTGTTGGAAGACCTCGTAGAATCGCTGGTCACGCAGGGCATCCTCAAGATTGTCCTGCTCAACAGCCACGGGGGTAATGATCTCAAGCCGTTTCTCCGGGAAATGTACGGAAAGACCCCCGCGCACTTGTTTCTGTGTAACTGGTACACCGTTTTTCGGGATGTTTACCACCAAATCTTCCAGCATCCCGATGACCACGCGGGGGAAATGGAAACGTCGCTCGCCCTGGCCTACTGGCCGGAACTGGTCCTGCGACGTGAGGACGGCCAACTTGCAGCGGACGAGGGTCGGCCCCGCCCCTGCCGGTTTGAAGCGGTCAATCGCGGTTGGGTGAGCATTACCCGGCCATGGCATCTGCTGACCACCAATGCCGGCGCCGGCTACCCTCATGAAGCCACCGCCGAGAAAGGACGCCGCGTCATGGAGGTCCTTGTGGAGCGTCTCGCGGCGTTTCTCGTGGAACTCTCTCAATCCCCCCTCGACGACACCTTCCCGTTCTAACGCATCCCCGGCAATCCCTCCCGCGGTGTCGGTATAGAATAACCTCAAGGCCCGATAAATGTGGATCAGCGTGGAGGTCCACGCTGGCTTGCAGTGACGCGCAAACACTGGCGTGAATCAACTGCTCCCCAGATCGTGCCTAGCGTGCCGACAACTTGCTGCCCGTCACGCTGGTCTCCGGTGGTGTGGGAATACGATGGATGCTCGGCCCTGGTTTTTTGGTCGTTAGGACTTTGCCCCCGATGTACGACAAGACCTTCCCCTCGACGGCTGTGATCTTGGTTCCCCACGGGACGCGGGAGCAGGCTGGTGTTAACCAGAGTCTTGAACTCTGCGTGGAGGTTTTTCAGGAGCTGAACAGAAACTTCCAGCGATTGCCGCCGTTTTACGTTGGGTTCCTGGAGATCGCAAGGCCGAGCCTGGAGGAGATGCTGGAGTCGGTTGTGCGAAATGGCAACCAAAAAGTCGTCGTCGTACCCATCATGCTGTTTGATGCGGATCACATCAAGAAAGACATTCCGGCTATTATACGACGAGCGATAGAGTCCTACGCCGACAAGTCCGTCACGGTTTACATCACTTCAGCGTACGGAATGCGATGGAGACTTCTGGGGCTGGCTATGGAACGGCAAAAGGAGGTGCTGGCCGATGGCAACTTGACACGCGAGCAGACCGCCTACGTGATGGTTGCTCGGGGCACAAGCGACGAGGCGGCTCTTCGTCAGGTTGAAACAGTCTATGAGTTGATTGGGATGACTGGTTATGCCCACAGGAAGCTGTGTTATTTTGCGGCGGCTGAGCCGCGGGTGGAAGATGTGCTGGAGCAAGTGGCGCAGCTTGAAGGGATCCGCAGTGTTTTGGTTCAGCCTTACCTTCTGTTTGAAGGCTATTTGACGAATCATCTGCGCGACCTGCTCGAGCAGTCGCGTCAAAAATGGCCGCACCTCCGATGGGTTCAGACAGATGTATTGTGGCCAAGCTCCTCCCTCGTCCATATTCTGGCGGAAAAGGTTTCGGACGCACTCCTGAGTTCCCAGCGTGATACGCTTCCGCATGATGCCAGGGTGCTTGTGGAAGGCGTTACTAAATCCAACAGTGGTTCCTATCGGATCGTTGCGCTTCCCTGGTGAAATACCCTTATTGGTAGTAGCGCAGGTGATGCAAGTTTCGGACCCTAATTGCTGCCGAGTTGTAGCGCGCGGCGGCCACGGGAGCAAAGCCATTGGCACGTGCTTCGTTCGGAAGAAGCCAACTTTCATTTAGGATGAACGGCGGAGAGTATTCCAGCCGAAAATATCAACAGCTACCACATAATAAGCGAACAGCATTTGGGCCATATTCCTTTTTTGGAGGCTTTTGCGAGTGAGTCGAGTCTCTGTGCGTTGTAGGGGCAATTCATGAATTGTCCCTACCTTTTAACCAGCAACTGAACCCAGCAGTTCGAGCCCGGTCGGTGAAATGGATAATCCAAACGTTGGAACCTGACCTGACGAGCTGCTTTCAATGAGAAACGCTTCAGAGGGGGACGCTTGTCGTCGCCGCCGAAACTCAACGTATGGTGTAGCGTTGCAGAGTGGACGTGACAAGCACGTCCGTCCGGCTTGAATTTTGCTGGCACGCGAACCCCCGTGAAGGTCCACCTCGGCAGAAGAAAAATGGCCGATGAGTCGGGCACACGACACTGATTGACCAACGGGCGGAAATTCTCATGGAATCTCAAGCGAACCTATGGTCGGATAAGCACGTCTTGAAATGTAGAGAGAGGCAGGTCGCAGGGGCAACAGGGCGTGCTGAAGTGAAAATTTATGGCCTGGAGAAGCCTTTGCAGTTGGATTGATCGCAACTTCCCTGGCACGTTACTTGCTACCGGCGATCACAAGAAAATCCTTTGACTTTTGTCGTGAAACGAGTATATCCTATAGTGGTGGCTCGAGAAGGTCGAATCTGAACCCTCTAATCTGGAGGCCAAGTCATGCGTCGAGCCCACGCACGATCCGATCCTGGCTGAGGGGCGTCCGACGGCGGAGTCGGGCGCCCAAAACAAGCGGGAATGGTGACCGTGGTCTTTTCTGTAAAAGCGAAAGGAGGGAATAGCGGAGCACAGAGCCATCTCTCTGACCCGAGGCTGCCAGCGTCAGCGATGACGTGCTGAATTGGCTCGGTCCGGCACAGGCCCGTTTGAGCCCAACTTCTCAGCCAGACGCCGGCTGGACGATCCAGCAGAGTTTCGTGTGTGGCAGGGCCATCCGCGGCATGTGCGACCGAAATAACATGCAGAGGCATGTAGCACGAGCGGGCGCCAGCAGCCTCCCGCTAAAACCTGACGAATAAACGCACGCGGGCGGCACAACTGCCGCCCGCTGTTTTTTATTGGTTTTTTTAATCACTGGCTATCACGCTATCGCGCAACAGGATATCTTCCGCACGATGAAGTACCCTGAAATGGATCAGACTTCGAGTTTCCACGGGGCGCGATAGGGTTTGCTGAGAAGGGCCGCAGCTTCGGAGTCTCCCACGATCTCCTCCTTTTCCGGATCCCAGCGGATCTTTCGCCCCAGCTTCCACGCGATATTCATGAGATGGCCGGGATTCGTCGCCTGATGTCCCACGAGCACATCCGCCGGCGGCTTCTGTCGCGACTTGATGGAGTCGAGGAAGACTCGGGCGTGCGCCTGAAGACTGGCGATGTGGGTGTCCTTTTTGAATTCATTTTCTACCGTGGTCTCGTCCTTGGGTTCGCGGTTTTCTCCGGCTTCCCACGTGATGGTGAAACCGCTGCGGTCGATGAGCATCGAGCCTTTCGTTCCGTAAAAGCACTTCGCGTGGGAGCGTCGCTGACGCCGGGCGGCACCGCTGAAGGTGTACTGGAGGACAAATCCCTTCGGTGCCACTGGTGTTGGACCGTATTCACAAATTCCGACGAAGGAGTCCGGCCATTCCGTATTGGTGTTCTCGAAGCAGTAGAAACCACCCATTGCCGCGGCCGAAATCGGTCCCTTCGTTTGCAGGAACCAGTGGACCACCTGGTAATGGTGAACGGCCCAATCCACCTGCCAGCCGCCGCCGTAGTCAAAGAACCAGTAAAAGTGGTTGTAACGGTTGGGATTGTACGGCACCTTGGGGGCAGGCCCTAACCAAAAATCCCAGTTCAGTTCGGCAGGGGGATCAGAGTCCGGAGGAGAGCCGAAGCCAGGATACATGCAGTCGAAGTCCCACACCCGGACTTCGGTGATGATGCCAAGCTGGCCGGACTGGATGATTTCCGCCGCCTTCTGATAATGCGGCCAGCTCCGCTGCTGCGTTCCAATCTGGACGATGCGTTGGTATTTGTCGGCAGCCTTGACTGCCGCCTGACCCTCGGCGATGCAAACGCCCAGCGGTTTTTCCACATACACGTCTTTCCCTGCCTGGCAGGCGTGGATGGTGGGAAGCACGTGCCAGTGATCGTTGGTGGCCACGATCACCGCGTCGATGTCCTTGCGATCCAGGAGACGGCGGTAGTCATCGAATGCCGCTACCGTCCCTGTTCCGCCTGACTTTTCAAATAAGGCTTTGGCTTCTTCCAAACGACGCTTGTTGACATCACACACGGCCACAATCCGTGCGTCGGGTAACCACTGGTGGGCGGTGGCCACGGCTCGGCCTTCCCCGCCGCAACCGATAAGCCCCAGATTGACCGTTTCACTGGGCGCAGCGGCTACAGTAGAGCCTTGGGCTGCGGGACGGCCCAACCAGAGGGCGGCCACCCCAACGGCCGACGTCCCCAAGAATTGCCGTCTCGTGGTTTGCGTCTTCATAGGTAACCTCCAGCTAAATTGACGTTCCAACAACGACCGTCATCTTTTGCGGAAACCTGTCAACCGTTAAATCGCCCCCGGGCAGTTAGGATGCACGTGCGAGTTCACGCGCTGTTCACTATAATCCTTTTGTGCCCCAAATTATTAGCACCGAGATGGCCACAGTCAAATATTCAGCCTGTAAGGTGTGGGACGATGGGCTTTTCCGAATAGTCTCATCGCGCGGATCAGCCGCGAAACGATCGGATAGGTTACTCGGATAGGTCACCGTGACACAGAGTCATTTTCGATGCCCGTGCGAGTCAAATGGGAAATTCTCGCGAACGCGCGAAACGTAGCCCGAATTTCGTGTTGGCACGATCGCCATCTCGTGTTAAACTCCGGCTCCGCTAGTTCTGACGAGCCAAGCATGACAGAAGGGGATGGTGTGCAGGGCAAACCTGACACCCCGGGTCGGTGATGCGCAAACGACATTCGACGTCCAATATTGTTATATGGGTGATGCATTGTACGCCATCATGGTAAGGCCTTGGGCTGGGAAAAGAACTGCCAGGCGGTTGACGACGCTTTTACTGATCGGATTTCTGCTCTTTGCTGCCGGATGTGTGGAACGGCGGCTCCTCATCCGAACAAACCCACCCGGTGCCATGGCCTACGTGGACGACTATCGCGTGGGGCTGACACCGATTGGCACTCCGTTTACGTACTACGGCACCAGAAAGATCCGCCTTGTGAAAGATGGTTACCAACCGCTCACGGTCTATGAGCGCATCAACCCCCCATGGTACGAGATCCCGCCGTTCGACTTTTTCGCCGAAAACATTTTGCGGCGGGAAATCCGCGACACTCGCGTCCTGGAATATCAGCTCACCCCCCAGCCCGTGTCACCACCGCAGCAGCTTTTAGAAAGGGCTGAAGCCCTCCGCGCGAGGGCCACGGCTCAGCCACCACTCCCAGCGGTCGGATCGTCTGGTGTCCCGCCAGCAGCAGGTCCGCCCCCTGAGGGACTGGGTGCGTTCCCCCAATCTCAGACTGTTTCGACCCCCCCACTACCTCCATCCGTGCCGAACTCCGTCCCCTGACGCGGTGTGCGGTTCTGGCTAAATCTTTGTCCAGCAGTTGGCCTCGCGGCGTTTGCTTTGTAAACTCTGGTCAAGGCGGGCACGACAAGCGTGCCCCTCCGAATCTTTGGAGGAACGTGCTTTTCACGTCCGCTTTTCGAGTTTTCGTGCCGTGGGCGGATTGGAGAGGCCGGTTCCACCCGGGCCGTGGGACTGTTTTAATGAACTGCGCCTGCTTGGGGAGGCAACCTCACACTCCAAATTAGAAGAAAAACAAAAAATGACGGGGGATTCGGCATATGACGAGTGACGTATTCCATTCGGACCCACTTTACCAGGAATTAGAGCGGTTGCTGCAACCATTTGGCCAAACGCATCTGTTGCGAACCTGGTCGCAGCTCACGGAAGGGCAACGCAAACAGTTGGCCGAGCAAATTCGCGAGTTGGATTTGGCCCTCCTGCAACGCCTCTACGAAAAGCGTCATCAGGTGGTCGATGTGTCAGCCCTTCTCGAGCGGGCGGCGCCCCCACGAGCAGTGCGGCTGGGGAGCGATTATCAGGGCATCCGCTTAGAGGAGGCTAGGGCTAAGGGGGAGCAGCTTCTCAAAGAGGGGCGCGTGGCAGCGCTCCTGGTGGCGGGCGGGCAGGGCACCCGATTGGAGTTCCCTCACCCCAAAGGGATGTTTCCCATTGGCCCGGTTTCCGGGCACAGCCTGTTTCAGATTCACATTGAGAAGATCCTGGCTCGATCGAGAAAGGCGGGGCGGCCCATTCCTCTGGCATTGATGACCAGCCCTGCCACGCACCAGGAGACAGTGACGTATCTGGAGAGTCACCGGAGATTTGGGCTTTCGGCCGACGACCTGTACATTTTCTGCCAGGGGACGATGCCTTCATTGGACGCGAATACGGGGAAGATTCTTCTGGCGGCTCCGGATTCGCTGGCCCTTTCGCCGGACGGGCACGGGGGCATGCTGGCCGCCGTTATCCGGAGTGGAACGTTGCAACAGCTCCGCGACCGGGGCATTGAATACCTCTTCTACTTCCAGGTGGATAATCCTCTGGTGGATATCCTGGGGCCGGAAGTCATCGGCTATCATGTCCTCAGTGGTTCGGAAATGTCCACCGAGGTGGTTGCCAAACAGTCGCCCTTTGACAAGGTGGGTAATCTGGTACAGGTCGATGACCGCCTGTATGTCATTGAGTACAGCGATCTGCCGCGAGAATTTGCCGAGAAACGGGCATCAGATGGCGGTCTCCTGCTCTGGGCGGGTAGCATCGGCGTTCATGTGATCAACGTTGATTTCCTGTTCCGGGTGGCGGACCTTGCCGATGCCCTCCCCTATCACATAGCTCTGAAAAAGGTCGATTATTACGATCCCGACCGGGGCTATGTGAGACCCACGGCTCCCAACGCGATCAAGTTTGAGAAGTTCATCTTTGATCTCATACCCCACGCGAAGAACGCGCTTGCTATTGAAGTCGATGCCGCGACGCATTTTGCGCCGCTGAAGAATGCACCCGGGGCCGAGAAAGATGCACCGGAGCATGTCCGGGCGCAGATGGTCGCTCTTCACCGATCGTGGTTACAAGCCAACGGAGCGGTTGTGGAAGACGGTGTTCCGGTGGAAATCAGTCCGCTCGTCGCGTTGGATGCGGAGGATCTGAGGGACCGGATCCCGAAAAATTGGCGAATTACGGAACCCATTTTTCTTTCTCCGGAGTTTATCTCAACGTGGACCTCGTCGCTGCAGACGGCCACAAAAACGGTGTGAGCGATCGATAAAACGGCATTTTCGGACGTTCACGGTTTACAACCCCCATCCGGGTCCGTAGGATGGGGGCAGGGACGGCGAGAGATAGGTGAGTCTGGGCCAGCTTTTATCGCCTGCGTGGGACGATGTGCGGACTGACGCTTTCCGCAGTGTGTGCGAAGAGTGTATCCGACCCCGACCGTAGGTGCCAACCGTAGGTAGCCAAATGTCAGGAGGTGGAGTATGGCGACGTTCGTCATGTTCGGCAAGTATTCTCCAGAGGCACTGTCTCAGATCAGCGCTGAGAGAACAGAACGGTTCATGAAGATGATTAATGATCTCGGTGGCAGCGTCCGGGCGATGTACGCCACGCTAGGGAATGTGGACCTGGTGATTGTGGTGGATCTTCCCGGCGTGGAGCAGGCGGCCAAGGCTTCCGTCACCGCCAGCCGCGAGTTGGGGATTCATTTCAGTACACACCCGGCCATTGCAGTCAAAGATTTTGACCAACTCGTAACTTCTTAACCGCACACGCCTTGCGACCGTGCCGAGGCCGGGAAGCGATCTCGGTTTGGTGGGTCGCGGCCTGGTCACTGGAACTGGGGCAGGAGGCTGGGCGTCTGTCTCCTCGGCGGAAGTGCGCTACACCGCGGCGGACACCAGGTCGGTCGATCTCGTTCCACGTCTCTCGGCAGATTTCTTATCCCATATGGGCTTTGGCCAGAACCAGGTAGACCACCAGCACCGCTGCCAGCGCGTACATCAGCCAGTGGACCTCCCGGCCTTCCCCGGCGAGGAACTTGACCAAGGGATATGTGATAAAGCCCAGTGCCAGGCCATCGGCAATGGAATAACTGAACACGATTCCCGTCATCGTGATGAAGGCGGGAATGGCCTCCGCCGGTCGCTGCCATTCGATTTTGACCACATTCTTCATCATCATAGATCCAACAATGAGGAGCGCTGAGGCGGTGATGGGTGGATAACTGCCGATCATTTCGATAACGGGAGCGAAAAATGGCGCGACAAGAAACAGCACCGCGACGGTGACAGCCGTCAACCCTGTGCGACCGCCCTGCTCGACGCCGGCGGCACTTTCTATGAAGCTCGTGACCGTACTCGTACCACAGACCGCACCGACCACGGTGCCCGTGGCGTCCGCTATCAATGCCTGTTTAGCACGGGGGATCCGATTATCCCGGATGAAGCCTGCCTGTTCACTCACACCCACCAGTGTGCCCAGTGTGTCGAAAAGATCCATGAACAAGAAGATGAAAATGAACGGAATCATGGGCGGAGCCAGGGCGTGAATCAGGTCCATTTTGGCGAAAGTCTTGGCCATCGAGGGCGGAGATGAGAAAAGCTGACCGGCCGGTGCAAATCGCTGAACAAGAGCCGATTCCTTCACCAGAGGATTCTCTGCCAACCCGGGCACCTTTTGCACTCCCCATTGAAGCAGTACGGCCAACACGGTCGCAGCGATTATCCCGACGACGATGGAGCCGGGAATGCGACGGGAATAAAGGCCTGCCGTCACCAGCAGCCCGACGAAAAAGACGATCACGTCAGGGCTGGCCAGTCGGGGGCTCAATTTCACAATCTGACTGGGGGTGCCGATGATGATCGACGCTCCTTGGAGTCCCAGGAGGGCAATAAACAGTCCGATGCCCGAGGCAATGGCATTGCGCATGCTGGGGCTGACGGCCTCGAGCAGTTTTTCCCGCAGGCCCAGCACGGAGAGCAGAAAAAAGAGAACTCCAGAATAGAAAATCACACCCAGGGCGATACTCCACGGGGTGGTCGCGTCGGGTGTCAATCGGCCGCTTTGAACTTCTGTCTCGATCCAGACCTGGGCGGCCGGGATAAGAGAAAGCGTGAACACGAAGTTTTCACCCATGCCAGGAGCCAGGGCAATGGGATACCGCGCATAAAGCCCCATGATAAGCGTGGCTATGGCGGCAGAAATGCAGGTGGCCGAGGTGACGGCCCCAAAGTCCATGCCCGTGTCCTGACCAAACATTCGACCGGACAGAACCTGCGGTTGCACGACGATAATATAGGCCATCGTGAGAAAGGTGGTGACTCCGGCCAATATCTCGGTGGAAACCGTTGTGTTGTTTTCCCGAAGACGAAACCACCGGTCCAGCATAATAATTGACTCCCCGTAGCCGCTCAGTTGCCGATCTTTCCGCTGCTCGTCGCGCCGCTTGATTTTTTTGGTGCTGATGCCACTTTGACGACGATTCGTGCCAGGCTGATCCGTTCATAGGGGTGGGTGTTGCCTCGTTCGTAAAGCACCAAAACAGTCCCGTCACGCGGCGAAGCCAGGCAGCTATAGGCTGCCGGGCCAGACCACACCTCGAGACTCCACGGCCAGCTTTGGCAGGAATCAGCGCTCACGCGGACGGTCAGTTTCTTTCGCTCCCTAGCGTCGGCCGGGTTGCTGAAAGCGATCAGTGGCTGCCCGTCGAATGAAAGGCCCTCGATCCTTCGGATGCTTGCCTGGCATACCGGTTCCACGAGTGTGGTGTCATACCTGACGGCCGACCATGTGAGCCCACCATCGTGGCTTTCGGCGACGGCACGGCATGGGAATTTTCGGTTGTAGTTTCGCATGTTGAGGAGCAGGCGGCCATCGGCCAGCTCGACCACCTCACATTCGTTGGTCTGCGGGCCGACCGAGCCACCCAGATGCCATGTCTGGCCGTGGTCGTCGCTGTATAGAACGTGCGACCCCCAATTGCCAGCATCATCAATGTGATCGCACGGAATGATTAAACGACCTGACCGGGTTTGGATGCCGCATCCCGGCCCGGTGGCGTACCACGTCCAATTCTTCAGTTTGACTCTTTCGGTCATGTCGATCGGGGAGCTCCACGTTCGGCCGTGATCAGTACTGCAGGTGAGCCACACCGTTCGTGTGCCACGACTTTTTCTGGCCACGATTTCCGGCTCGCGGTCCTCGCCCAGATTGTGCGTCATCCAGAGCCAGATGATACCAGTTTGGCGATCGAGAACAGGGCAGGGATTGCCGCAGGTATTGGGACCGTCGTCCCAGACGATAGACTGGCGGGTCCAGGCTTTCTCAGTGGGGTCCCATCGTTTCACCAGAAGATCGATGTCCCCCGAGTCACCACGGCCGTGTTTGCGACCCTCGCAGAATGCGAGAAGGGAGCCATCCGCGGCCACGATGAGGGAAGGGATTCGGTATGTGTGGTAGCCCTCTTCGCCGGAAATGTACACATCTTCCTGGTCGGCAAGCTCGAGGGTGACTGTTCCATCCCCGGGGGTGTTCTCTCCCCGCAGCATTTGATTTGATTCGAAGCTCGACGCGGCGAGCAGAAAGCAGCACACCCAACCCACTCGAAGCAATCGAGCTCGTTCCCACACCGTATCCATTCAAGTTTCCCTCTCGGATTAATCGGGCAAGGGCCGGAGTCCTGGCCCTCGGGCCGTTATGGAAAATGTTTCCTGGTTTACGGATCGGCTCCAATGCTCTCGTTCAGGCCCGAACCGCAAGTGGCAACCCTTTCTAACGCCGCCGTTTCTGCCCGCATTTTGAGAACTCTCTTTTCGGAATGCAAGCCGGACGGGATGCGCAGTGTCGAAGCTGAGGCGGAAGGACTGGCTTAACACAGGTAAAAACAAAAACCGCCGCAACCCAGGAAAAGGGTTCCGGCGGTTTTGTTCAATCAAACCCCCCGCGATATTGCGACTGGATGCGTCGCTGCGAGACGAACGAGGGTCAGGCGTGCACTTGCACAAGCCGGGAAAGCGACCCTGGTTCACGCGTAAGGGTTGGCACCTCCGTCGGAATATGCGACGGGAGGTTTGATCATTGTCTCGTGTTTATCAAGGCTACCGATGCATTATATCGGCCGGACCTGTCTGAAACTCAACTCTTCTGTGTCCTGTTTCTTAGACGTCCGGTCCCGCTGCAGTCGGCAGCCGTGCCTCGTAAGCAACTCAATTTTAGCTTACAGGCCGGGCTGGGAACAGGCCGGAAAATCCCGGTTTTTTGCGTGTTTTTCCCTGCCAGGATCGGAACGCCGTTTGCATGCCCAAGGGCCAGCTCAGTCCTTCGGAACCAGCCAGATGTTTCGGTAAACGACCCGGTTGCCATGGGCCTGCAGATGGATGGGACGCGGGGGCGGGCCCTCCGGCTGACGTCCCGGCGTGGCTCCCGGCAACTCCAGATTGTCGTGAATCACGACGCCATTGTGACGCACGGTGATCCGCGCATTGGCCACCTTCTTACCATCCTCATACTTGGGCGGAGTGAAATCGATGTCGTATGTTTGCCAGACCAGCGGCGGCAGGCACATGTTGACATCCGGGGCCTTCACCTTGTAAATGCCGCCACACTCGTTGTCCTCGCCGGTCAGTCCGAAGGAGTCCAGAACCTGGACCTCATAGCAGTCATGGAGATAGACACCGCTGTTGGAGCGCGCCTGGCCGAGCGCCTTGGGCATCCAAGACAATCGAAATTCCAGGTGGAGATGATAGGCACCGAACTTTTCCTTGGTTGTCACCCCGGAAAGCAGGCTGCCATCGGGAAGAACGGTCCCATTATCGAAGGCGTCGGCATTTTTGCCGTCGAAGAGGACCACCGCGCCCTCCGGGGGTTTTGCCCCCAGCGTCGGGCTTTTGCGTTCCACGCGGCGGAGTTTCACCTCCCCGTGACCGTGCTTCAGCGTGAGAACGCCATCGGCGATCGTTCCCTCATAACCCTCGCCGCGGAGAGTCACCTCACCGTCCTGCCGCGTGGCTTCACCACGCAGTCGCGGCTTGGAGCGGTCCCATCCTTCGCCGGGCAACCCGCCGACGAGCACGTACATCTCAAACTTTCCGTCACCGCGTGCGATGACCTGGGCTCCCAGCTTCCCTTCACCGCCGGTCGGCAGGGCACCTTCGCCCAGATATTCTCCCTGAATGTGGAAGTCGGGATCCTGGGCGGCAACTGCCGGATCGATAATCTCGTTTCTGGCACGTCGTTCTTCTGCCACCGCCAGGTAACTCAGCGCCAAGATGGCCACGGCAAAGCCAAGCAGATGTCGTTTCATGGAAGCGCCTCCTCATCAAGTGGTACAACGACCGTGAATCGTGTGCCAACGTGTTATGTGTTACGCCTGACCCGGCAAAGTTGCCTTTTCCCACTGATCGCGCAGGAACGCCAGGGCCTTGGGGATTTCCACCTCCCGATCGCCCTGCACACCGCACTCGAAACTGCAGTAATCTTTGTAACCCACCCATTTCAGCCCCCGGAAACCGTCGATGAAGGATCGCTCGTCCTGACCGGGCAGAACACGTTTCCGCGACGCGAGATGGACATGGTGGAGCCAGGGGCCTCCCGCAACGAAAGCCGCGAAATCACTCGGCTCCTCGATGTACATGTGGTAGAAGTCCCCCATCAGGCAGATCCCCGGGCTGTTCACATCGCGACAGATCGCCGCGGCATCGGCAACCTGACGGAGGAAAAATGCCTCACCGCGATTGAGCGGCTCCAGGAGCACCCGGCTTTTCACGCTGACCGCATACTCGCCGATTCCCGGCAAGATATCCAGGAGCACCTTTCGGATTTCCTGATTGGTCAGCTTTGTCTGGCCATTAAAGGCAGGGACAAAGATGACACCGGTGGACTGTAGTTCTCCCGCAGCGGCCAGGACCTCCTTGATCTGTTGAATTCCTTGCTCGCGGCGTGCGGGATCCTCGGAGACCAGCGCCCCGCCTGCCGATCCCCAGCACACCGCGCTGATCTTCAACCCGGCGTTGGCTGCGGCTTTGGCATACATCTCCACCTTGCCGACGACATCTCCCGGCAGTTCCACAGCATCAAAGCCCCATTTCTTCATTTTGTCCAACTTTTCTTCGAGGCTTTTGCCCGGAATGACGCCTAACTGGCTAGAAAATTTCAGCTCCGCCCCTGGCTGGGGAAGGGAGAACTCCCCTGGCGCTGCGAGGACGGCCGATCCACCGGCCAGCCCCCAACCCGCGGAAACTGCCACACCAGCAGCAGACATCAAAAACTCTCGCCGTTGCAACATGGTGTTTCCTCCTTGTGGTAAGGATTGAGCATCACGAAGGTAATTCGGGCCACAAGAGCCCTCAAAGCAATGATTTTCTCTACACGAGAGGGAGAGTGTCAACAAGCCGCGTATCTGAACATCCCCAGTTGCCGTTTGGAGCTGGGAGAGGCCAAAAGCTGAACGCGTTGGAGGAGCGATTCACGAATTATCGCTACGGGAATCCGGTCCATTCGGCGGCGCCGGATGCTTTGCAGATCCCTTCGGAGGGGCACGCTTGTCGTGCCCGTTGCGAACGAAAGGATGATCCAATGTTAAACGGCGGACGTGACAAGCACGTCCCTCCGGAGTGGCGGGGCCGTTGATGGATCGCCCAACGAGACGTTGCACTGGTGGCACGTCACGTTCTCGCAACGGTGTGGATGGGTCAACCGACCCCGTTGAGAAGCGGTCGCACCATCGTAGAGATCCACCCCGAGGGTGGCACCGCTTTTAGGGGACAAATCGATTTTGCGGAGTTTTTCAAGTGGAGGGGTCTCTCTGCCGATAAGAAAGGATGTCCGGGTCACGCAACAGACCGGTCGAGCCGCGAGCGCGGGTCGCGGTAACGGAACCGGTGGACCAGGCCAAACTCGGACCACACATGATGTGCCCAGGGGGGAAGCAGCCCGGGATAGTCAAGCCATATCCCGGGCTGTTCATTTTTGTCGCGGTCGCCAACCGAGGATTTCACGTTCAGCGGAGTTTAGCCCCTCAGCACGCGCAGCCGTGTTTTTCCAGTTTTTCACGAAGTGTGTCGGCGGTGAAAGGCTTCACCAGGTAATCCGAAACACCGGCCTGGATCGCCTGGAGAACCCGGCTCTTTTCCGCTTCGGTCGTAACCATGATGATCGGAACGTTGGGGTCTTGTGCCCGAATGGCCTGAATGACCTCCAGTCCCGATCGGCCGGGCATGTTCCAGTCGGTGAGCACGAGGCTGTACTCCCCGGGCTTAAAGAGGGCAATCGCCTCGTTCCCGTCGGCAGCCTCCACAGCCTCCTGAACGCCCACCGCCTGAAGTGAGCGAATGATGATCTTCCGCATGGTGCTGGAATCGTCCGCCACCAAAACTTTAGCTCCCATGGTTCCTCCTCTGCGCGATCAGAATGTTTGGAAATAGATTGACCCTCGACAAGTCAGTCCTAAGACGAGTCTGTGCTTCAGTTCGGGTGTTCCCACCCGGCGATGCCCAGGGGTCGATCAATTCCCATTAAATTGCAACGACCTGGGCGTTGTCCCGTTTGCCAAAATCTAGGTTACGCTCGTCGATTGTCAAGAAAGACGAGCCCGCAACCCTGGCAGGATGGCTGAAGGTCGGCGCAAAGGGCCTCGGCCGTCCCCTTGCCACACGCGGCATGGTGCCCGCAGCGGGGATTCAGCCCTTTCGATCAGATCATGCTCAGTTTGGAAAAGTTGATTGTTGCGGAGAGCGGGAATACTCCATAAATGCCACGTGTGAAGACAAGTTCGATAAAATCGTCCGCCCTCTGGATGAAACTCTTCGGCAGAATGACCACGTCGGAATCCGATAGCCAAATTTCGTCGCAGGGTGTGGCCTTGTTCCCGTGCAGGGCCGCTTCCAGATTGAGCATCGTTGCCATCAAGCGCCAGTCTTCACCTCGGCGGAAGACCACAATCTGGCGCAGATTCGCTCCTGGTTTCCAACCTCCCGCCATGCTGATGGCCTGGATCACCGTGGTTGGGCCGGTCAGCTCAAATCGCCCGGGATTGGCTACTTCTCCCAGCACATAGATGTACCGCGGCGCCCGCTGGACGAGGATCGGGATGGCCTCGATTCCCTCCACTTCCTGACGATAGAGCTCGTTCAGTTCGAGCTGAAGCTCGCGCAGCGTCAGCCCCTGCGCGCGAACTGATCCCAGGACGGGAAGCGAAATTGTGCCCTCCGGGGTGATACGCACCTTTTGGGCTTGACCTCCCTCTCCGTTGCGACGGTCCACCGTAGCCCGCAAGTCTTCCAATTTACTGTTGACCAGGATTGGCGTTACCGTGATGGACGGCACCCGATAGTACCGGCGGTAAAGCTCTTCCAGCCGCTGCTGCAACTGAGTGACCGTAAATCCTGTTGCTTTAACCTGCCCCAACAGAAGAAGCGTGATCGTGCCGTCCGGTTGGATGAGGACATCCCGATTCAGGGTCGGATCGGTGGCCGACTCAACGCGTATCTGATCCCCGACATTGAGCCGGTAGGGTTTTAAAGTAGCCTCCCGGGTGATTCGGTAGACGATTTCCAGTTCGTCGTCCACCCGCAACCGATATTCTGGGACATGCGGAGAGCGGGCAAGGCCCACATACTCGCCCTGAGCATACCGTTCCCACGCAATCAACCGAGCGCGCTCCCATCCTCCCCAATGTCTGGGATCACAGGTGGACCCATCGACGGCACATCGGGGACATGGCGATGCCGGACTGGGTGTCCAGGTTTCCGACTGGGACAACGTATTGGCAAGAGTTGTAGAGTCTGGCACCGGTCGCAGGACAGGGCCGGAGAGGGAGGTACTCTCAGACTCTGCCGGGTCAGTCCGCGCCGCGGAATTCACGACAGGGGCGGCCGACCAGTTCACCTGTTCTGTCGGTAGTTCGCGACTCTCGGCCGGGCTGCTGAAGATGCCCCCACCGAACAAACCTCGGCCGGAATTGTTCTGCTCCCTCAAGGATGATGACCTGAGAAATTGCGAGGGCCGATCAGCCTTTTGCACTGCATCCGGGGTCACCCACACGACGGGGGGTGTGTCGGTTGCGGTTGGCCACTGAAGCCGGGCGGTGTCACCACTTGATTTTGAAGAATACCCGGGGGAGGCGTCACTGATACCGAGCTTCTGTCGTACTTTAGCCAGATTTGATAGCACGGTTTGATCCCCCCGAATTCGCGCCGCGTACGTCAGAGCTTGATAGGCTTCCACCCAGCGGTTGCCACGGGCAAAAAGGACACCGAGATCGTTCGCCGCCATGTAGTTTTCAGGGCAAACTAGAATCGCTGCCTGGAGAAACACGACCGCCTGGACCAGCGGTTCGCGGACTCCGGGCTGCGGGGCCTCGGCCATTGCCATGTACAGTTTTCCCAGGCCGCGCAGGGCCATCGACCCTGCAACTTCGCGTCCCTGGGACTGGGCAAAAAGATCCTGGGCATAGGCCAGGTAACAGCGATAAGCATCGAGCGCCGTCAACTGGACGAACGTTTGATCCTTCAGGAGAGGAGTTTCGTGCCGTGCAATAATCTCAGCCGGGGCGGTGTTACCGATCACGGCGTCGGATGAGCCCAGAAAGTCTTCTGCTTCCGAGAGGGCCGTCCAAGCCCGTGCCAGGGCGCTGGCATGTTGGGATGTCCCCTCTTCAGCATCCAGCCCCTGGGCAATCAGCATAAGGGCCGCGCGAAACTGTGCCCGGGCGGCGAAGTAAGCGCCTCGTCCGGCTAGGTCGTACCCCTTCTCAGTCAGAGAGTCGGCCTGTTGAGCGATTAGCTCCAGTTTGGCCGAGCGGCGAAGGCCAAGCACTTCCAAAGGGAGGGGAGCTGGTGCCTGCACGCGGGCAGACGCGATCCGAATGGAGTCCTTCTCATCCGAAATGTTTTTTGTTTCGTTGAAAGAGACGGACGGCAGCCGGGAGATTTGATCGGCAGCATGGAGGTTTCCCCCCAATGCGAGAATTGATCCGATGAGAAGGAGCCCACCCAGAACTCGTTTTTGCCAAGGATGTTGCGAAAATCGTAGGGACATGCAACTCGTGCCTCCTTGCACCGTCCTGTGGCTTGCTAAAGCGCCACCGTACCGCACGCTAAAAGCGCAATCGGCCACAGAAAAGAATTTTCTCTTTCAATCCGGACATAAATGCACTTCTGCGATTATCGCTACGACCAACACACCACAGCGCAGCCGTTATTGCCGTTGTTGCCGTTACTGCCGTTTATACTATCATTTGAGATCAAATCCATCCGGCGGGAGCGGACGCGTGCCCAGTCATATGCACAGACAGGGCGCCCATGGCTGGCGGCGTCAGATTTGACGAAACCTCGCGTTATGACGGTCCACTTTTGTTCCACGGTGCAGGTCGGGTTGGAATTACTGTGTCAGACGGACTACAATGACGCGGAGGGCCAGGGAATTTGCGAAAGCTAGAAGAGTGTGCAATTTGGGGGAGGGGATTGTCCCGGACTGTCGATAAGTAAATGCGGGGGGACGCCTCTTTGTCGTCGTTCAACCGGCAGCGATGGAAACCGCTCGCACGAACTGATAAAGCGTCAATCCCGGGCCCAAATGCAGGGGGCCGCGAAGTGAATGATCAGTAGTCTGACGCAAACGAGTTGGAAGGACTGTCTTGAGGTGGCGGCCAAAAGCGATATTGGCTTGCGCCGCTACAACAATCAAGACGCCCACGCCGAAGATCTTGCCGGCAGTCAGCAGGCTTTTTTAGACCGCGGACATCTTTTCCTGGTGGCTGATGGCATGGGCGCCCACGCTGCCGGGGAGACGGCCAGCAAAAAGGCGGCAGAGGTTATTCCCCTTGCTTACCGAAAGCTCCGCGATCTGCCGCCGCCGGAAGCCCTCCGAGAGGCCGTGCGGGAAGCTAACCAGGAAATTTTTCAGTGTGCCCAGGCCAATGAGAATTTTCGGGGGATGGGGACCACGGTGAGTGCGCTGGCGGTCCTGCCTTCCGGGGCATGGATCGCGCAAGTGGGGGATAGTCGCGTCTACCGCTGCCGGGGGGATGTCATCGAGCAACTTTCGCAGGACCACAGCCTTGCGTGGGAGCTGAGACGGCTTCCTGAGGACATTCGACCTCAGTACGTCCCCAAGAATATCATCACCCGATCACTGGGCCCCCAGATGGACGTGGAAGTGGACCTTGAAGGGCCTTTCCCCGTTCAGCCTGGCGATATTTTTGTCCTGTGCACCGACGGGCTTTCCGGACAGGTGTCGGATGAGGAGATTGGACAGATTGTCCGCGCCCTTCCCCCGGCGGAAGCTGTGGAGACTCTCGTCAACCTGGCGAACCTGCGTGGCGGTCCCGACAATATCACCGTCACCGTGGTGCGTGTGAAGGCGACGGCCCATTGTGCCAGTTCGGGAGATGCCACGGGGGACGCTGTGTTCCCGGCACGGAGTCGGTGGATTCGGCTGGCCGGTTACCTCTGTATCGCGGTGGGCATTATCGGTTTTGCGGTGGCCCTTTTTGGAGTGGCGCAACTGAAGCTACTTGCGCACCCATCTGTATGGGGGATTTTGATTTTGCCGCTTGTCGCCTTGTTTTTCGGTTTATACCTTTTATCACATCCCGCACAGACCGACGGGCCAGTGCTGCGACTCGGCAATCCCTCGCCTCCCTACAGCACCGCGAACTGTGCTTTCCGCCGCGAAACGCTGGAAAATCTTCTGCAGATTCTGGCCGAGCTGGAGGATGCGGCACGCCAGGAAAACTGGGACATTGACTGGTCCCTACTTGAGAAGCTGCGGACGTCCGCCGTGACCGCCCGAGATGACCGATTGGGAGAGGCAATTGCCGACGCGTGTCGGGCGATCAACCATGTGATGACTCGCGCCCGACAACAGAGACGACAGACTCACCCAGCGCCAAACGACCCCTTTTTCCGTCAGCTATGAATTGAAGGACGCCGCGTCATGCGGCGGACCGCTCACATAATCGGGGCGGCCGGATTCGAACCGGCGACCCTCTGCTCCCAAAGCAGATGCGCTAGCCAGGCTGCGCTACGCCCCGCGCCACAGGGCATGCCGCGATGCGTGGTCACACCCCTGCGGTATTCTCTCATCTTGTTTTATCTTACCCCCACCGATCCCGAATGTTAAGAGAGGATCGCGGCAGTTCTCCACGGGGGACCGGCGCCCGTGAAGCAATGACAATACCCGCGTCAAAGTGAGGCCTAATGCCTGTTCCGCGTCACGGCGGGCGACTCTCCGCCAAGACCGTCGGAAGTTGCTTTGCATATCTTTCCAGATCATGCACCGGCTTCCATGCTCGATGGCCGCTGACGCGTTGGCATGCAAACGGCTTTATCGACGCGAACTCGGTTACAGTCGCCGGCGCGGCCTTCAAACGGTGCGGGGCTCACATTCCCGCGGCCTGGGGGAACTCACCCCCGCAGATCCGTTCGCGCAGGCGTTCAAACTCTTCGTGATTCCTGAAATGGACAATGAGCTTGCCGCGTCCCCGACCGTTGTGCGTCAGGGACACACGAAGCCCAAGCGCGGCACGGAACTCCTGCTCCAGTAAAGCCACGTGATCATCTGCTGGAGCAGGACTCTGTCCTGACTCCGGCCGGATGATCTTCAGTTGAGTTCCCCCATCCTGTTGCCGCTGCTGGACCTCTGCTTCCACCCGCCGCACACTCCATCCTTCTTCGATTATTCGGCGGCAGAGAGCGATTTGCTCCTCTTCCGATTCCAGTCCGAGCAAGGCGCGGGCGTGGCCCTGGGTGATGCGTCCTTCCCGCAGGGCCTGCTGTACCTCCGAAGGCAGGTCGAGGAGGCGGATGAAATTGGAGATCGTGGAACGATCGAGATTCAGCCGCGCCGCGAGCTCCTCCTGCGTCGCCCCGTATTCTTCCAGATATCTTTGGAAGCAGAGGGCTTTTTCCAGAGGATTGAGGTCCTTTCGCTGAAGGTTTTCGACGATCGCCAATTCCGCGAGTTGCCGGTCGTCCGCCTGGACGATGCGAGCGGGCACCTCTTGCCAGCCGGCTATTCGGGCCGCCCTCAGACGCCGCTCGCCGGCCACAAGTTGGTAGCGATCGCCGTTGCGACGCACGACGATCGGTTGCAGCAATCCGTGTGTCGACAAGCTCTCTGCCAGTTGCATGAGCTCTTCGGTATCGATTTCCTGGCGGGGTTGAAAAGGATTTCGGTCGATGTCGTCGATGGGAATCCGCGTCACCTCCGGGACGCTCTTTCGCGGCGACAAGCTTTCCCCAGAACCGGCTCTATCCGGGTGGGGAGAATCCGGGGCGAGCGTGTCGCCCGGGACGGCAGCGGGATGTTCGTCCGCAGGCGAGACAGCATCAAGACGACCCAGCAAGGCTTCCAGACCACGTCCAAGGCGTTTTTCTCTACTCACTTTCCAAAACCTCCATGCAAAGTTCCACGTAAGCGCGGGTGCTTCGGGCCCGCGGTGCATAGGCAATGACAGGTAAACCATGGCTGGGTGCTTCCGCGCACAGCACATCGCGCGGAATCACCGTCTGGAACACAATTTCACCAAAGAATTCACGGACTTCCGCCTCGACTTCCAGAGTCAGTTCGAGGCGGGGATCGTACATCGTGAGCAGGATGCCCCCAAACTGGAGTTGCCGGTCACGCTCGATCATCACCTGCCGGATAACCTCGATCATTTGGGCGAGGCCCTCCATGGCGAAGTATTCACACTGAATAGGCATGAGGACCTCGTGGGAGGCCGCCAGGGCGGTCCGGGTCAACTGCCCTACCGAGGGCGGGCAGTCAATGAGAACGTAGTCATACCCGGCCATCCCGTTTTGCAGATGGGAGCGCAACAGGGAGGCGTACGTGCCGTTATCCCTGGCGAGCGCTTCCACATCCCGAAAGCTGCGACTTCCTGGCAGGAGTTCGAGGTTTGGCACATCGACCCGCAATACGGCATCGCTGAGCGGTAATCCTGCCACCAGCGGGTGATGAGCAAGCGGTTGACGTCCGAGCCCGGAAGTGGCGTTACACTGGGGATCAAGATCGACAAGGAGTGTTCGTCGGCCTGCCACCGCCAGACAGGCGGCCAAATTGATGGCGGTCGTCGTTTTTCCTACGCCACCTTTCTGGTTGGCAACACAGATGACGCGTGGCACAAATCGGCCTCCCTGCCGATGGTTGACCTCCTTATGGTGCTAGCCCGGCAGTCGGATTATATCTCCGGGAACGGTTCGCCTGCCGCCCTTGGCTTCGCGAGATCCTCTGGAAACGGCCTGGCAACGCCCGGTGACGCTGCGTCCCTTCAACCGGGACGGAGCCATCAGTTCGCCATCAAACCAACGAACTTGCCGAGAGTTCCACGTGAAACGGCTGCAGGCCTTAGGTAAAACCGTCAACTTATTCTAGCGATGAGTGAAAAAACGCGGAATGGCAGTCTGACCTGACTCCTCCGCACGTTTGCCCTTAGCCGGAGTCGCAGGCAAAAAGGTACGGACCTCGAAAAGGCCTCAGTGGAAAGTGGAATTCAACCCGGAGGGACGGACCTGTCGGGTCCAAATTCCATTATTGGGTGATCCAATCGACCGACCGGGCTGCGGCTGCTTCATTCGGTTCCCGTCTAAACGTAGGGGCCATTCATGAGTTGCCAGCACCGTGACGGCACGCACGACGGCGAGTACGTGAGTAGGGGCGATTCATGAATCGCCCCTACGGCACTTGGAGGATGGGCCAAGCGATTTAATCACCATACGCCTAAATCACAAATGTCACCGCCGTGATTTCAGCTTGATGGATACAGATGGGTCGCAACTGCCATGAAAGGCCCGACTGATGTCGTAGCCTGTCACTTGGCTTGGACCATCGGGAAGCGAGGGCTCTTAAATTTGGCGGGGCTGATTTGCGGGCTCCCCCGAATAAGCCAGCCGGTTCACTGTTCTCGGGGCTTGCCTTTGCCCGCGCAGTGACTGAGCGTCGCCCGGTTCATCGACGGGTTCTCCAAAGGACGCCATTTTTCCGGAAGCGGTTTTACTGAAAACGCGCTGGGCAAAGAGCGTTGTCAGGACGCAAGCGACTTTGATTGTGGCGGGGAGTTTGCCGGATGGGTCAGGTTTCACGTGGAACAGAGCAAGGAAACCCGCCCGCGGCCGGTTGATCGGAAGGAACTGCCCAGGTGCCGTGATCGCGGAAAAGAGGTCTCATTCGAGCGGGTTGATCACCAAACCAGAGCAAAGCTTGGGATAGAAATAGGTGCTCTTAGGCGGCATTCGGTCGCCCTGGAGGCTGACGTCGCGGATATCCGTGACCGTGGCCGGTCGAACCAGTGCGGCGAGCGGATACTGGCCGGATTTCAATCGCTCGATCACCTCGTCGATGAGGTGAACGTATTCCAGCTCCGGCGGCGAGCTCGGGCGGAGGAGATGATCGAGAACCAACTTGTGGAGCACGGCCACGCCCAGCCTGCGCCATTCCGGCGTGTGATCGGCCGCCAGTTCATCCATTTTTTCCCGACCTGCCGGGGTAATCTCGGCGACCGACCAGGTGTCGTCTTTCTGCGTGTAGAAGGCCAGGGTCGCTGGATCGGGTGACCGTTCCACCAGTTCCCATACATCGCGGGCTGCTTCTGGGGATCGGGCGACTGTTTGCACCGTAAACGCGTCACCCAGTCGGCTGGCCAGTTCGTCGGCTCCCAAGGGTGGAATCCCCCGAATGAGCCGGTGTGTGGGGAGCACGATCAGGCCCGGGTCTTCCATCGGCACGCAATGCATGAGGACGTAGTGGGCAGGGTGATCGGGGCGGAGGTAGCCCATATCACGGAGTTGCTCCCGGTATTCCAATGCCGTCTCGTACCGGTGATGGCCATCGGCAATGAAAATGGGCATCGGGCCAACAATACTGGAAAGCTCCGTAACCAATTCGGGTTTCGTCACCGGCCACATTCGGTGCGTGATTCCCAAGTGGTCCACCGCTTCCACCGGGGTGACGTCACGGACGGCCTCATCGAGGACCTGCTGGGTGCGTCCCTCAGGATCGGGATACATCCCGAAAACCTGGCTGAGCTGCGCCTTGCACATCGTCATGAGCATGAGCTGATCCATTCGCGGCCCGCGCAGAGTGTGCTCATGAGGGAAGATTTGACCTTCCTCGTAACGGGAGAGCCGTACCCGAGCCATAAATCCCTTCCGCACGTACCGCACACCCTGGAGATCGAATTCTTGGTAATAGACATAGATGGCCGGGTCGGCGTCCTGCATGAGCACGCCCTCTGCCAGCCAGCTTTTGTAGTAGCGGCGGGCCCGGCTGTACCGGTTGTTGACTTCGTCATCTCCAGGTTCGATGCGATTGAGGATCAGCCGCACCACGTTGCACGGATTCTTCTTGTAAAGAGCGTCCTGAAGCTCCGGAGAGATCACGTCGTAGGGTGGGGCGATCACATCGCTCAGCGAACCGACGTGGCTGAGATTGTAACGAATTCCGCGAAAAGCTTGGATTTCCGGCATAATCTTTCAGTTAAGGAACCAACATCACCAGGCCATCGCTGTGTTCAACAAAACCGGTCCCCGCACAGCTCGAGCAGGGACCGGTCCACTCTATCCACGAATACCCACCACCTGCTTTGATTACCGAAAAACTGGTTCGACAGGCCGCATTGACAAAGACCGGTCTATATGCAGCAAGCGGATTCAGTAACGGTAATAATCGGGTTTGAAGGGGCCGTCCACCGGGATCCCAAGGTAAGCCGCCTGCTCGGGAGTCAGCTTCGTCAGTTTGACGCCAATCTTTTCGAGATGCAGGCGGGCCACCTCCTCGTCCAGTTTCTTGGGCAGGCAGTGAACACCCACCGGATATTTTTCTGGCTCGGTCCACAGAGCTATCTGCGCGAGCACCTGATTGGTGAAAGAGTTGGACATGACGAAGGAAGGATGTCCCGTTGCGCAACCCAGGTTGACCAGCCGACCCTCCGCCAGCAGGATGATCGATTTTCCATTCGGGAAAGTGAATTTATCCACCAGCGGTTTGATTGTGGTTCGCTTCGCCCCGGATTTGTGCATCAGCCAATCCACATCGATTTCCACGTCGAAGTGACCGATGTTGCAGATAACTGCACCATCCGGCATCGCCAACATGTGCTCCGGCCGAATGACTTTGCAGCAACCTGTGGCCGTCACGAAGATGTGCGCCCGGGGCGCCACCTCTTCCAGCGTTGTGACCTCGTAGCCTTCCATCGCTGCCTGGAGGGCGCAGATGGGATCGATTTCGGTGACGACAACCCGCGCGCCATATGCCCGCAGAGATTGAGCGCATCCCTTGCCCACATCTCCGTAACCGCACACCACCGCCGTTTTTCCGGCGATCATCACGTCGGTGGCACGCTTGATGCCGTCGATGAGTGATTCCCGACAACCGTAGAGGTTGTCAAATTTACTCTTGGTCACCGAATCATTGACATTGATGGCTGGGATCTTCAGTTCACCTTTGGCATGCATTTGATACAGGCGGTGGACGCCGGTCGTCGTTTCTTCGGACAGCCCCCGAATTCCCGGCAAGAGATGGGCATATTTGGGGCTGTGCACCATGGCCGTGAGGTCGCCACCGTCGTCGATGATTAGGTTTAACTGTTCCCCATCGGGGAAGATCAGCGTCTGTTCGATGCACCATTCATATTCTTCATCCGTTTCGCCCTTCCATGCATACACGGGTATTCCCCGCGCAGCGATGGCCGCTGCCGCGTGATCTTCGGTGGAGAACTTGTTGCAACTGCTCCACTGGACCTGGGCGCCCAGTTCAACCAGCGTCTCGATGAGAACCGCCGTCTCGATGGTCATGTGGAGACATCCGGCAATTCGCGCCCCTTTGAGCGGTTTCGAACGGCCGTACTTCTCCCGAAGCGCCATCAGGCCCGGCATTTCCTTTTCGGCCAGCTCAATTTCCCGTCGCCCCCATTCGGCAAGGGAAATATCCTTGACCTTGTACGGCAATTTCCCTTCCACCTTACCCTTGGTTACAGTACCCTGTGACATACGCCGATCTCCTCGAGTGAATCTTCATCAGTCAGAAATTCATGCGCCCATCAGCAAACGATCATAAGACGTCGGGCGATGACCGCCTTCGCTTTTCAAATGCCTCTTGTAAACAGTTTATGATATGCACAACAGCAGCGGGGGAAAACATCCGCGATTTACGGATGGACCGCTCGTGGCAGCAAAATAAGTGAAGCCGGAGCCGGTCCGAACCTGAGAATGCCTCCACTGTGTCATTACTCACCCCGCTATGATACGGGAACCGGGTTGAGCCCTCAAGTAGCTTGTCGCCTGACGCAATCCAAACTTTTCGCGTGGCGATGGGAACGCGAACGTTCACATGGATTTGCGTCGGCCCGCGAGGGAGTTATTTGTCAAGTTCACCTTCTCAATATTGGATGCTCCATTTCGCATCAGCGGGCAGGAGAAGCGTGCTCCTCTCGGAAGCATCCAACAGAGGGACGTGCTTGCCATGTCCGGATTCCAACTTTGGATCGTCCATTTGACCGGCCGGACACAGTTGCTTCGATCTGTTGCTGATTAAAAAGTACGGGCAATTCATGAATTGCCCCTATAGTGCATTGCGCTCGTGGCAAGGCATTGGTTTTTGCCAAATCGGGGATGGCTCACGTTTGTCGCGGGAAAACAGTTTCGTATTCCCGGCTCCGCCCCCCACGACGCCTCAAATAGCTGATTCAGGAAGCCAGTTTTTGCCAGGCGGCTTTAGCCCCCTGCACAAAGCGGAGCACTTTCTCGGCCGATTTCTTGCCGGGCGACTCCTCCACCCCGCTGGCCACGTCCACCGCAGCGGGACTAACAGTGAGGATCGCTTCTTCAACATTCTCGGGGGTCAACCCCCCCGAAAGGATTAGGGGCGGGGGATTGGAGACGAGCTTTGCGTATTCTTTCGCCAGTTTCCAGTCGAACGTCGATCCGGTGCCCCCATAAGCGTCATCCTTGCGGCTATCCAAGAGGATGGCGCGTGGCATCACGTCCTGTTTCACGCACGCTTCGAGAAACTGCTTCACGGGACCCAGCCCCGTTTCTTCATCCACCCGAAATGCCTTGATGCAGACAAGAGGGCGAAGCTGCCGGAGGATGTCGGGCGTCTCATCGCCGTGAAGCTGGATCCAGTCGAGGGTCACGCGAAACGCGATTTCACGGATCTCTCCCACCGGAGAATTGACGAACACGCCAACTTTGGCCACACCCCGGGGCAAACTCTTGGCAATCTGACTTGCCTCTCGGGGGGGAATATAGCGTGGACTACGAGGGTAGAAGTTGAACCCCAGCGCGTCGGCCCCGGCCTCGACGACGACTGACGCATCCTGCCGTGTGGTTATTCCGCAAATTTTGATTCGAAACATCTCTTCTCAAGGAATCCTCAGGGAATCAATGATCGGCGAGGAAAAATAGGCAAACTCGTTACAGTTTCTCGAACCCTCCTCAAGGCCGTCACGTGAATCGTCGATTCTGTGTTTGGAGCCGGGCTCGGACTCGGCTTGCCCACTACGCGCTGACGGCGTTAGGTTGTCGATTCCAGGCAGTTCCCGTGTGCACGCGAGGCAGTTCGTGAGTGTCACCCGCACTTCCGACGTCCGACGCAAGCTTTTTCCCGGGTTTGCCTTCGCGGTGGCCGCTGTTTCCGGCATCGCCGCGGGAACGCTTGTGCTCTGGCTTGTGGGAATTCCGCTCGCTGCCGTTTCAGAGTCCCCCTCGCTTCCCGCACAGCCTAACGGCACACGAATGTACCTGAGATGTTCCCCCTATTATTTCCGAATCGACCCACAGGCGCCAAACCCCGGTGAGCAACATTTCACTGTTTCCCGGTTTTTGAACGATGCCGCTGGGGGTCACGGCTCCGTTGACGACTTTTGGCGAGCGGATGCGGAATGGCTTTCGCGAGTTCTTTCCGGCAGGGCGACCGTGGGGGTCGTCAGGCCCCAACCCGGCACAATCGGATGGCAGGAGGCGGGCGCCCCCGGTTCTCGCGGGGAATTCAGGACCCAGGAAATAGGGGAAGTGGGAAGCGGCGGCGGGAGGCTTTCCGATAGGACGGTCCAGTCGAACGTTCAAGCGCCGAATGACACGCCAGTGCTTGTGGTTGAATTTCCCGGTGACACTTCCCCGTCCGTTGCTCTCGGCCAGGTGAAAGCAGCCCTTGACCAGCTTCAGGCCATACGATGGGAAGAGACGGTCCGAGCAGGAAATCACCTTGCCCAGTTTCTCCAGCACGGGACACAGTTTTGCAACCGGTGGAATGAAGAGGTAAGACAGGCGATTCACCGGTATCGAGCAGCCCGCGAAACGATCTGGAACCAGCTTGCCTCACTGGCGAACGAGCGGCCGGCTCGATCAGTATCAGAGCTGTCCCAACCGGATGCAGCGCGACTCCTTGCCCAGCGTCAGTTTCTGCTGGAAAAGCGCGAGCGGCTCCTGGCCACAAGAACGCCAGAACACCCTGAGGTCAAGCAGGTGGAAGCAGCGCTGGCCGAGGTGGAAGCTGAACTGCGTTTGCGCAATCGCGGGATGCAGGAGGCAACAGGCTCGGCTAACTCACCGCTTCAATGGCCTTCCACGTGGGTGACCCTTCCGGATAAACAGCCAGTGGGTTCCAATCCGGCACCCGCTAACGGAGGACTTTCGTCAGATGACCTGCCCGCGTTGAAGTTGCCGGCCGAGTCACCGATGAAGGATCTCGCCACCAGCCTGATGCGCGTGCAGGATCTGCTGGAAGAGGCGGAACGCACATCGGAAGTTTTGGCTTCGCAATGGGGACTGATGGAGTCCCACGCCTCGGAAGCCCTCAAGCGATGGCTCACAGCGCAGCAGGCACTTGCCGTGGCTTTGGGATGGCAGATCGTTCCTGAATTCTCAGAACAGGTTCAGCCGAAGGCGGACTCTCAACCTCCGGTTCGTCTATTGTGGTGGCATTTTCTGGCCGCCTTTCTGGTGTGTTTGCTGACGGGGGAGGCGGTCTATTCGCTCATAACGGGAATAGCGGAAGGACGAACGATCAATTCCGAAGATGAGCTGGGGGCCATCACGGGAAGCCCCGTTTTCACCGTCACCGTGCCGGGCAGCCCGTCTTCCATGCTCACGAAAACGCATGGCCCCCACGAGATGGATCAACAGGCGCCACACGTGGGTGCTAGGCGGACAACGAGATCAATCTCAGACTGATTCCACGAGTCATCCATGTACGAGCAGTTTTTTGGATTCAAGCAGCGGCCTTTCCCCGCTTCCTGTCATCCGCGGTACTACATTCCGCTGGAGGCTATGGAAGCGGCACGGGAAAAGCTGGTTCGAACAGTTTTGCGGGCCGAGGGAGCGGGGCTTGTCATCGGTCCCACCGGTACCGGCAAATCCATGCTCCTTCACGTGATTGCCCAGCAACTTCAATCCCGGTGCGAGGTCGTGCTCCTCGCCCATGGGCGGTTTCCGAACGTTCGGGCACTGCTGCAGGCCATCCTCTGCGAGTTGCGGCAGCCATTTCGGGGCATGGATGAAGGTGAACTCCGTTTAAACCTGGTGGAATATCTCAGGAGCCTGCCGAACTCGAGACCCCTTGCCCTGCTGGTAGACGAAGCCGATACCCTTTCTTTTCGATTGCTGGAAGAGATTCGCACACTGCTCAATGTGATGAGCGGTGAGGACCCGGCGGTGCGACTTGTGCTCGCTGGAGGGACCGGGCTTGAAGAGCGTCTGACGGCTCCCAAATTGCAGGTGCTCAGTCAGCGAATTGCCGCGCGGTGCTACCTGGACGCTCTTAACCGATCTGAGACGTTTTTTTACATCGAGCAGCACATCAAGCGGGCGGGAAAATCTCCCTCCGAAATTTTCCCCGAAAAGACCTGCGAGGCAGTCTATCATGCCACGGGAGGCGTCCTCCGCTTGATCAACCAAGTTTGTGATCATGCCCTCATTCTCGCCTTTGCCGACGGTCTTAAAACAGTGACGCCGGAGCTCGTGCAGGAAGCGTGGTCGGATCTCCAGCAATTTCCCATTCCGTGGGATCCGGTCCCGCGGTCGGGCGGTGCGAGCGGCGTCGTGGAGTTTGGAAGTTGGTGTGATATCGGGGGCGAATCGCCCCAGGATCTGACAGCCGACCTTACCGGGGGCGGATCGAGTATCCCAGCCGAGCCTGCCGAACACCAGGGGTGGCGCGATCGGCCAGGTCAATCGCTGGCAGGACCGCACGGAGAACTCGACGGTTTACCATCGGCACAGGAGAGCGGTGAGCCGTTTGAAGTGCCCACCGATGTGCTGACGGGCGGAAGCACTTCCAATGATGCATTAGGAGGTGTCCCGAATCAGGAGCCGCCAGAGGGCTTGAAAGATCGTCCCGATCCGGTCGCACGGATTGACGATGTGGTGGCCACAGTTTCGGAACTCGAAAATGAGATGTCCCCCCAAACGGTGCGGACCCCCGAGGTGGAACTTGTCTTTTATGATTGGGGCGACCCCTTCGAGGAAAAGTTTTCTCAGGAGATTCGCGTGACTCCTCGCATGCCGACGGCGTATCGGAGCGATTTCACACCCCAAACCGTCTCGCCGCGGCAGACAGGGCATTCCGGATGGGAACCGTCAAGCGTTTCCTCCACTATCCGACAGATGGATGCTGCTCTTGTTGATTCTGCCGAGATCACAGAACTCGCTTCCCGCCCCGAACCCCACGTCGCACAGGCTGACGAGGCACCTGGCCGTGCGCAAAAACCGGAAGCTCAAGAGCCTCGCTGTCCGACGGCTACGGGGATCGCATCATCTTCGATCGAGTTACACGATTCACCCGGTGAGGACGCGCCGACTGAGAGCCTCCGACGGGAAGAACTCGGCGAACCGACGCATCCAGGTAGCGGGGCCGATGGAAAGCACGAGGCGATCGGAAGCCTTCGGCCGATGTCAAGCACCGTGGAACCGAAGGGGGAACAGCGGTCTGAAAGTCCCAGTGTCGTAGGATCCGATGGAAGCCCGGATACGAAGGCGTTATCGCCGATGGAGGCAGAAGAGTTGGTGCGAGACCGCACCGAGATGACCACACCGCATGTGCGACGCCGCTTCAAGTCGCTGTTCAGTCAGTTGCGCAATGCACAGTAACCGGTTAATCGGTTATTTGCGTCGTCATTGGAGTTTTTATGGGACACGGTGACAGGCCAACGGCGAGGATTGTTGAGGCCCTCGAACAACTGGAGAGGGAACGGGACGGGGCACCGTACACAATCCCGTTCTCGGGTCACGCTTCTTCAGCAGGGAACCGGTTGAAAGCGGCTCCGCCGCAACCGGCAGCGGAAACCTCCAGCGAAACGATCCGCGTGTGGCGACGGGATGAGGCGCACCTCGGCACGCTATCGGGAAGCGATCCGCGGACCACGGCAGCGAAAACGCCTCGGCCCGAAACGCAAAGCGAGGAAGAATCTGCAGGCCAGTTTCGTATTTTTCAGCGGCACTACGGTCACCATCTTCAGGATGTGGTGGACGTGCTCGTCCTGGCGCTGGGCTGGAAGGCTCAAAAGACGGGCTGGGTGAGTGTCCACCTGATGGATGAAGCCCTCGATCCGGGAGTCATTTTAGGATTGGCGGCCGAGGTTGCCGAGAGAAGCGATGAACCTGTCCTGGTGATTGATGGGGACATGCGCAATAGCGCGCTCACCAGAAGGCTGGGAGTCAACTTGGCCGCCGGGCTGGCCGGGCTCCTACCCCGAGGAGTGCTCTCCGACGAGGCGATTCTGAAAGGCCAGCGGATTTCATTTTTGCCGGCAGGAACGGGGCTGGTTTCATTGCCCGCCTGGCTTGAGTGCCGCCGCCTTTTCGACGGCTGTCGGCAGCGGTATGGACTTACGCTCGTTTACTTTCCCCTGAAATATGATAATTTTTTGCCAAAACTTCTCCGTGCCAGCGATGAAGCCTGGCTTTGGTGTGTGAAAGACCGCACACCTAAGCACACAGTCCGGCAGATCACAGAGATCATTCGTGGAGCATCATGTCCCCTTTCAGCGTCAGTTCTGATGGAAACTGTCGCCAGCAGATGATAGGGAGAGCATGCGTCAACCCGAAACCGAGGTTGCTTTTAGCCAACCGGACTGCTTTGTCGATTTTCGATAGGGTTGTCGGGCATTCTCAAGGGGTGCTGGCCTTGCGCGGCGGAGCCGGTTTTGCGGCGGGGACCTGCCAGCGTGGATCCGGCCTGTGGGCCTCATCCATTAATTGCCGTGCTTTTTCCACAATATCGGGATGCTCCGCTGCGATGTTTTTTGTTTCGCCCAAATCGTCAGTTAGGTTGTAAAGCTCGATTTCGCCGGTCAGCATCGGCTTGCGAATCGCCTTCCAGTTTCCAAAGCGCACAGCCTGGGCGGAACCTCTTTCGTAAAACTCCCAGTACAGATACTCATGCTGCTTCTGCTCCGAAGGCTTGCCCAGCAACGTGGGTAAGAAGCTTATCGAGTCCCGATCGGGCGGCAGGTCGGCTCCGATAAGCTCACACAGAGTGGCCATCAGGTCGCCGAAATACGCGACGTGATCGGACACCGTTCCGGCAGATATCTTACCCGGCCACCACGCAATGAACAGTACCCGGATGCCGCCTTCATACAGGTCCCGTTTCATCCCCCGCAGGGGACCACTCGGCCGGAACCGCTGCACGTTATGGCCGGCCTCGTTGTGCGGCCCGTTGTCCGACGAGAACATCACCAGTGTCCGCTCGGCAATCCCAAGCTCACGGAGTTTTCGCAACAGACGGCCGACGTCACGGTCCATGCGAGTGATCATGGCCGCCTGTCCCTTGTCCTGATCGGGCCAGTCACGATCGGCATAAATGCCGAAGTCAGGGACTTCCGCCCCATTCCCTGTTGCCCGCGTTGCCTCGTTGTTAGCGTGGGGAATCGTGTACGCCAGATAGAGAAAGAACGGTTTTTCTTTGTGTTCCTCAACCCAGCGCAACGCATCCTCGGTGAAGAGATCGTGTGAATAATCCACTTTTTTGGTCGCATAGCCGGGGGTGAACTCGGCGCCGTAATCGGCTTTCACGGCGACAACCTCGTTGCGCAGCATGACCTTACCCCAGTTTCTCCACAAAAACTCAGGGTAGTAGTTGTGTGCGTGTCCCTGGTTGAGATAGCCAAAAAAGTAATCAAAGCCTTTGCGCAGGGGATGCCCCGGCTCCTCGCCTTCGCCCAGTCCCCACTTGCCGATGAGTGCCGTCTGGTATCCCCGGCCTTTGAGGATCTGGGTAATCGTGATGTCCTCCTCGCGGAGGGACTGATTGGCCCGTTGGTTGGCAGGTGCATTTCCCCGCACAGAACAGTGTCCCGTATGCTGGCCCACCATCAGGACACAGCGCGACGGGGCACAGACTGTCGAGCCGGCATAAAACTGTGTGAAACGCATTCCCTCAGCAGCCATGCGATCCAGCTCCGGCGTCTGGATGATCTGTTGACCGTAGCATCCCAGATCGCCGTATCCGAGGTCGTCGGCCAGTATGAAAATGACATTCGGCAACTGGTCGGATGTGGGAGTTTCGGCCCAACTCGCACTCAGTGCGCCGGCCATGATCCACGCAACGACGGCCAAAGCAACTCGCGATTTCATGGCGTCATTCCCCTCATCGCTTGGTCGAGTTTCAACTCTGATTTGACGGCCGCTCACGCAGTCAAAACTGGCACAATTTCTGACCGTGTAATCACTCGGACGGCACACCCGCGACAATCGCTCGTCCACATGACCGCAGGTTTCCGTAGTGGGTTCGGGCCGGGACTTTTTTGTCTTCAGGCTGCTAGGCCATTATGAATTCGTCCAGGGACCCCTGTAAACTGGGGAGCGACCCGTAACGTATGCTCTAAACTCAGCGACGTGAATCGCACGGCATATCTTGTAGGTCTTGCCTCGGGAATTGGTGTGGTGTTACAGGTCGCCGCTTCCACTCAGTCCGACACCTTCCAGATGACGTACATCGTCGGCGGTAATCAGCCGCATTCGGCCGTTGGTGGGGTCCACCTCCACTGTCGTGATGGACGCGTTCTGAAGTGCCGCTGGAAGCCTGGACGCATCCGAAGAGTCCAGGAGAGATTTTAACGTGACCACCAGCAACCTTCCGTGCGATACCACCGCCACGCGCTCGTAGCCCGAAGCGATGATATCGCGGAAGGCAGCAACGCCCCGTTCGGCAAGCTGGCGGCGCGATTCACCGCCGGGGATCACGAAGTCCGGATCGCCGGAAGTCCAGCGACGGTAGTCTTCAGGGAACTGTGCGAGCAGTTCGCTGCGTAGCCGGTCCTGGAAAATACCGGCGTTGATCTCTTTGAGACGAGGATCGGTGCGAATCGGAGCGCCTGTTCGCCGGGCCACAATCTCCGCTGTCTCATAAGCACGGCGAAGGGGACTGCTGAAAATGACTTCCAACCCCACTTCCGCCAGTGCTTCGGCCACGGCTTGGCCCTGTCGTCGCCCTAGATCAGAGAGCGGTACATCAGACTGTCCCTGGACGCGACCTTCCGCGTTGTAGGTGCTTTCTCCGTGTCGAATACAGTAGAGAATCATCGCGAACACGTTTTTACCGTTCTCTTTGTCGTCTTCCCTGAAATAGACTGCCTTCGGCGAAAAAAATCGACACGGTCCAGAAACCGTGTCGATCGCGATACCGTCTCCTGACGCATCCGACTCACCCGATGACCCGTCGGACAATCGAGCGATTATCCGGGCTTAATGGTGCGGTTCAGCCCTTTTTGGTCTGCTCGGCCTTGTCAAAGGCGGCGTCGAAGGCCACCTTGCTGGGCGGGAAGTCGATCCGGCGGACGAACTCACAGGCCTCCTTCGCGCCGAATTCTCGATCCATACCGCTGTCTTCCCACTCCACTGACAGCGGCCCCTGATAACCGATATCGTTGAGGGCCCGAATAATCTCTTCAAAGTCCACGCTTCCATGTCCCAGCGAGCGGAAATCCCAGGCCCGACGCGGGTCGCCAAAATTGAGGTGACTTCCCAAAATACCGCCTTTTCCGTCACGCTTGACGATCGCGTCTTTCATGTGGACATGGAAGATCCGGTCGGGGAAGTAGCGAATGAACTGTGCCGGATCCACGCCCTGCCAGATGAGGTGGCTGGGGTCAAAATTGAAACCGAACGCGGGATGTCCCTTGAGGGCCTCCAGCGTTCGCTCCGCGGTGTACAGGTCAAATGCAATTTCGGTGGGATGAACTTCCAGCGCGAATTTGACGCCGCACTCCTCGAAAACATCCAGAATGGGAATGAACCGCTCCGCAAGCAGCCGATACCCTTCCTCAATCATGTCCGGCGGGACAGGCGGGAACGAATACAGAAGATGCCAGATGCTGGAACCCGTGAAGCCATTCACGATGCTCACGCCGAACTTTTGCGCTGCCCGAGCGGTGTCCTTCAATTCGTCGGCAGCGCGCTGATTGACCCCGGCGGGATCACCATCTCCCCAGACATAGTCGGGCAGAATGGCTTTGTGCCGCAGATCGATATTGTCCAGAACGGCCTGCCCCACAAGGTGATTGCTGATCGCGTAAACATGCATGCCGTACTTGGCCAGCAACTCGCGTTTTTTGGCGCAGTACTCGTCGTCCTCGAGTGCCTTGCGGACTTCAAAATGATCACCCCAACATGCTAGTTCCACGCCGTCGTACCCAAACTCCTTGACCTTCTGGAGAAGAGTTTCCAGGGGAAGATCAGCCCACTGGCCCGTGAACATCGTGACTGGTCGCGCCATGATTCACTCCTTACCTTAACAAACTGCCGACACAAGACACCGTGACGATCCAACCTGCCGTGCCATTGCCCAGTCGGATGGCGAAGTAATGCTGGTATTTTGGGCCATTTTGCTGACGACTGCAACACCCCCGGTGCCTGATCCATCCGCACTTGTTCTAAAGATCTGTAACATGCCAAAGACTCGATGGATTGTGGCACAACTTTTTGATAGACAATCGGTGGGGGCAATTTATGAGGGGTCGGTTGGAGGATTCGGCCAGGGCACTTCATGAGGATCGTCGGTACGGGCAATTCATGAATTGCTCCAATCACAATCGCGTTTGGTGATAATCGATGGACGTCCCACCTGGGAAACACCCACACGGACATCGTGGCACATGCGATTCAGGAATCCCCCGAGCGATTATCCGAGCATTTGGACCCCGGTCGGTGGGGTGGATTGCCCAAACTCCGGAATGGAAGCTCGATAAGCAGGTCCCTGGGAAAAATCATAAGGAGGGGGTACGCTTGTCGTGCCCGCCGAAACGCAATGCATGGCCTAACGTTGCAAAGCGAACCTGCCCAGCGGTTCCTCCCGATAGAATCTCGCCTCCACGCGAATCGGTGTGGACGTCCGCATCCCCAAAAGTGCAAATATATCAGCCTAAAGCAAGCCTTGTTTCGTTCCGGTCCTCCGCGATAATGGGCACTAAAGAGTCACCAGCGCGGCCAATCTATGATCCGCGTCTCCTGGAGCAGTATGTTAAGCGTGCCGATCATTGCTGAACTGGAATACTGGGAGTGTCGGCTGACGTACCGAGGGATAATGATGTTGGCTCGGTGTTTCCAACTGAACCACAGGAGAATGCTTCTGTTGCCCTCGATTTCTGACCATAGGCTTTCTGATATCGAGGATTGATCGAAAAAAGCCGCGTTATAAGAGGATGCTGTTACGGAGGTTGTTCCCATGAAAATCCTGATGCTGGTTGGTGACTATGTGGAAGATTATGAGGTCATGGTGCCGTTTCAGGCGCTGCAGATGGTGGGGCTGACGGTGCACGCCGTCTGTCCCGGTAAGGCGGCGGGGGAGCAAGTCCGTACTGCCGTGCACGACTTCGACGGTGCCCAGACCTATTGCGAACTCCGGGGCCATAATTTCACGCTCAACGCGGATTTCGATAAAGTCCGGCCGGAAGAGTACGACGCCCTCTGCATCCCCGGCGGCCGTGCCCCGGAATACCTCCGTTTGAACAAGCGCGTCATCGAAATCATCCGCCATTTTGCCGAGGCAGGCAAACCAATCGCCGCGATTTGTCACGGACCGCAACTCCTCACGGCGGCGGGCGTGCTGAAGGGCAAAATCTGCACCTGCTACCCGGCCGTTGCCCCGGATATCGTCAAGGCCGGAGCCACATATGTGCAGGTCGATCTCGACCAGGCCTACGTGGACGGGAACCTCGTGACCGCCCCTGCCTGGCCGGCCCATCCCGTCTGGCTGGCACGATTCCTCGATGTGCTCGGCGTCCGCATCGAACTCCCGAAGCGATGACATAGCCGTCACACGAAACGTTCTCGGCGTGCACCGGTCCCGGTGATTAAACCGCAGTGGAAATGAGTTAATCGCCGAGGGTTGAATCGGCTGTGAATGCGTAAGAACCGACGCAACCAGGCCGATCGCGAGACGTTCGCGTGCCGGCGTGTCAGTTTTCGCGAACGAAAAAGAGCATCACACCAATAGCCATAGCGATGAGGAGACTGAGCCAGCCCCACCACCGTTGGCCGGTCGAGGGGGTCAGGAGTGTCACCACGAGATAGTGCTGTTGCTCAGTGTCCACCGGAAAGACATGATGCACATAGTGAACACCGCGATGGGATTCGGACACCCGAGTCGGCTGGGTTAAGCCCTCTGCAAGCAGGCGGCTGAGCTTCACCCACGGAACTCGCCAATGCGTGGGTTGATCTTCCTCCGAGCTATCCGTGGGCACAGCCAGCACGAGTGCCGCCTCCCCGGGTATGCCCTGCGCCAGAAGCACCTGAACCGCCGGTGTCGGTAGTCCATCCTCCAGTTTGGCCAGCTCCTCCGGCCAGTACTGATGGGGCGTTTGGCGGATCTTCTCGACAGTTTGCCGAATCACCTCACCGGGTAGTTCGACATCAGGCCGCCTTGGCCAGAGCGTCCACGCTGACAGTATCAAGAGAATGGCTGTGGCTATCCAACCTAAGGCGCGCATGGCACGTTTTCCCGTTGTTCATTCGACCTGCTGGAATTGGTTGGCTGGACCTCGCGGGGTGACACGAATGTGGGCTTCCGCTTGCGCTTGGCCCAGAAGACCGGTAGGTAAATGATCAGCCCGGAACAAGCAAGGAACGCTAAAGAAACACCCACAAGGTCCGCCCAGATCCACGCCCACTCCTTGCCGAAAATTTCACCTGTGTGCAGGTCTTTGAAGAATTTTTTCAAGCCCGGTTTGGGAGGAGGTTCCGAGAGCACCGCTCGCTGCGCAGACTTGCCGGGTGTCTGGAACGACTCAGCAGCAATCGGATGGACGTATTGGCGCTCCCGAGGCGGAGAGCTTTCCACGCCCTTGACAGCCACGAACCAGCCCAAGGTCGGATGAAAGCGGACGTCGATCTGCTTGATTCGGAAACCGTTCAGCCGGTCCGCATGATCGAGGGCGGTCACAATCACTCGAGCCGTTGCTTGGGTCGGAGGTGGCGTCGGTGGGAGGTCTTCCATCTTAGGCGCTTCGTACCATTTCGGATGGACTAGAAGAACTCCGGTGATGGCCACAGCCAACAGAGGGACCATCAGGGCTAGTCCAATCCACCGATGAAACTGGCGGAGCGGTCGTGAAAGTGTGCGAATGAAGGGAAACATGGTTTTCCTTTCTCTCACGGATCGATGGTTCGCATTTGAGGAATGATCTTGACGTCGCCGTCAACGCCTCAGCAGACCAGGCGGGCAGCCCGCCGCCGGGCTTGGTCACGGCAGACCACTTTCAAATGGTCACTCAGTCGTCGTCCTTGGCGTTAGGATCTTTTCCGCGAAGCAGTTCCCACTCAGTTTTGCTGCCCACCGTGACCACATGTCCGTCCACGAAGAGCACGTTCATGTGTCCTGCGTGAAACGGCTGGACGGTAAATACGCCTCGGAGCGGAAAAGACTTGATTTCCCCGGCTTTCCAGGGTTCAAAGAGATCGCGTGCCAGTTGGATTTGATGAGACTGGACCCGGTCCTCCGGTTTGAGTTCCTTACCCTCGGCCGCCTTCTTGGTGTCATAACCCTGAATGTGGTCCTCCAAACGGCGAACAAACCACGGCTTGGACTCTTTCTTCTTGGGCTTCCAGGTGCCGGTCTTTTTGTCGTATTCCATCACGATCCGCTCGGGGAGGAACCGCTGGCTGAACGCGCGGCCTTCCAGCTTGTAACTTGTGCCCAGTGACTTCGAGAACGGGGTGGAATCTTCCCTGGTACCCACATCGCCAGGGCAGGCGAAAATCGCTCGATTGTTTTCACAGAACGGGAGCAGTGCTTCAACGGCCGACTGGCTCGGATCCGTGAGGTCCCCTTCGCCAACGTGGAATGGCATCACCCCGTCGTGGAGGTTGGCATAATGGTGGACGGCAATGCCAATTTGACGGAGGTGACTGCGACATTGGGCGCTGCGTGCAGCTTCGCGAGCCATCTGGACTGCCGGAAGGAGCAGACTCACCAGGATGGCCACGATCGCAATAACAACCAAAAGCTCAACGAGGGTAAACGCCGGATGCCGAGACGCTTTGCAGGAGTATGCATGTTCACGATCCTCCAGGTCTAAAGAATGTCCCTTCGCTGTCCACCGTCGTTCTGAGACTCAATCTCATTATCCTGCGGTATTGTAGTACCCGGATGCGACAATCGTCAAGCGCGACTTTTTTGCTGGGGTTTTTCGCGGGGAAGCTGGTGATCGCAGGGCACGTGCCATTCCCTCAACTACCCCGCACGACAAAAACCTGCCCAGTGGAAGTGATGCACCATTCACGAGTTAAAGCCTGGGCCTGTGATCTTAAAGACGACTAGCAGGGCGGGAATCAGGGTTTTTACTCAAAGCCTGTCGCGCGGCGCGACAAGCGTGTCGCCGTGCGCAGTTCCGCTGGTAGCCCAAATCGCTCACCCATTTCAAAATTGTGTCTCTCCCGCGGGAAAGAGGCCCAGACCTCGACGAGGTCATGAAGGGTAAAATCCAGCCCGGAGGGACCTGCCTATCAGGTCCGCATTGCGTCGTTGAATAATTCCTCGCGCGGACCGGCTTCCCCGTGCTCTCCGCGGTTTCTGTTTAAACATGGGGCCAATTCATAAACTGCCCCTACAATAAGTGAGCCTTCGGCCTGTCATGGCTGCGAATAAAAGAGGTGGGATGAGTCAGCCTGAATTGAAATTGTTCGGTTCATCCAGTCAGCCCATAATGGCGTAATCGGGGACAATCCACTACCGGCCTGAAAAAGACGCGAACGCGAATTTTCCCTGTCACGTCTGAGACACGAGCAGCTTGGGACGGAACCCATGAGTAAACCTGAACTGGCCGTGGTCGTAACGACGTTCGAGCGACCGTGGCATCTTCGTCGGGTACTTTTATCTCTGGCGGTTCAAAAGGACCCGCCACCGTTCGAAATCGTGGTGGCCGACGATGGCTCCCAGGACGAAACGCCCCGAATTGTGGAGCAATTTCGCCAGGAAACCGGGCTGACCGTCAAGTTTGTGACTCATCCCCATGACGGATTCTGTCCCGCCAGGGCCAGAAATGAAGGATTCGCGGCATCGGCGGCACCGTACGTGCTGTTTCTGGATGGCGATTGCGTCGTTCCACCGGATCATTTGGCGGTGCACATGCGAGCGCGTCACCCTGGCCGGGCGATGACCACGGACTGCCTCCGCCTGGATCAACAGGTGACGCAGGCGTTTACGGAACAGGCCGTCCAATCCGGGGTCTTCACCCAGTGGGCGCCAAGGCGAGAGATCTCGCGGCTGCGCAGGGCGCACCTGAAGGCGGTTTTATATCACGTCCTCCGCCACCCGACCAAGCCGAGGGTTCTCAGCGGAAATCTTGCCCTCTGGCGAGAGGATTTTGAGCGAATTAATGGATTTGACGAGAATTACCGTGGTTGGGGTTGCGAAGATGATGATTTGGGCCTTCGACTTCACAGGGCAGGGGTGCGCGTTGTTTCCCTGAGAAATCGCACCTGGACGTATCATCTCTGGCATCCCCGAGTGGCAACCGCCCCCGACAAAATCCGTCACGGGGTGAATATCGAGTATTTTCATCGAGCAGGTCGGCTGACACGATGTCGCAATGGCCTGGCTAAACGAGATATTTTTGACCTGGATATCGTCGTCAACGGGCAACCCGATGAGTGTGAGCGACTTCCTGGGGCATTGAAAAATGTATTGCTGACCCTGATCGGGCGAGAACGAAGTCCCACACACCCCAGACCGGAGGTTGAAATCCTGGTGTACGGGGTGCAGAAGAGGTTTCACTCGCGGGCAGAATGCCGGGTACTTATCGTGGCACCCCGAGCCAATCCGCCAGCAACTCTTATTCAAAACGCCGACGTCATCTGTTTGACGGACCATCACCCGCCGATGATACCGCCACTCAAGCGCGGGGCGCGGGTCATCACTGCGCAGGATGCTGGCACGCTATGGCAAGTCATCGGCTGAGGCGGCCGTTTTATGCTCCTCGAATGGACCGTTCGCGCCGTCTGCGGAGAGTTCGCCGCTACGTGATATGACGCATATTTCGGTGCCTCGGATTTCGGTAGGTGGAATTCATGCATCGCTTTTCCGTGTCCAACTGACCCGAAAAATTCCCCTTTTTCTTGTCTCCTCCACCGCCGCATTTCTCGAAGCAGATAAACTGCGCGAACAAGAAAGAGAAAGAGTGGGCGAACCGGAGGGAAAAGACGCCTCGCCCACTCTTTCAAAACGGGAAGCGGGGGTTGTGCGTGCTTCGTATCGATGTCGTCAGGGCAAACAAACTGCTCGGGGGACGGCCAGCGCCCGTTCGATTCGCCTCCCCCAGACCGGTCAAATCGACGTACCTTTTTGCGTGGCCGTCGCCCCGCAGCAGTTGTTGCTCTCCATCTACTGCAATAGCTCGATCCGCCCCCAGCGCACGCACGACGCAGCAAATTTTTTAGCAGCCGGGGGATGTCCCCATGATGGCGGGTGACAATACCCCTGAAAAAGAGATTTCAGGCTGCTTCCGCCGTCCCTGGAATGTGCAAGTTAAAGAGCGAGAAAATCTCTTCCTGGGTGAGCGCCAGTTTTTTGGGCGTGGTGGCGGAAAAAATGGTTTCAAACAGCGCCCGTTTTTGTTCAAGGATGGTATTGATCCGCTGTTCGATGGTGTCCACAGCCAAAAATCTGGTCACAATAACTGGCCCTGCTGCCCCGATACGGTGTGCCCGATTGATCGCCTGGTCCTCAACCGCGGGGTTCCACCAGCGATCGAACAGGAACACGTAGTTGACGAACTGCAAATTGAGTCCCACGCTCCCGGCTCCGTAACTCATCAAGAGAATTCGGTGCTGAGGATCCTCGCGAAAGCGGCGGATGACTTCCTCCCGCTGGCGCGGAGGAATGCGACCATGGAAATAAAGGGGCCGATACTGGGGCAGGCGTCGTCCAATTTCTTCCAGCGTCCCCACCCACTGGCTGAAGATGATGGCCTTTCGGCCGCTGTCGGCGATTTCTTCCAGGTCAGCTTCGAGTCGCTCCATCTTCGCGCTCGCACCGGTGACGGGATCGAAATTGCAGATTTGCTTCAGGCGGATGACAAGCTCGAAGACGTGCTGAATGGTGATTTCCGCACCCAGTTCGGACAGCCGCAGGACGCCTTCCTTTTCCGCCATCTCGTAGGTTTTCCACTGCTCGGGAGTCAGTTCGATCTCGGCATCGCGGAACAGCTTGGGCGGCAGGTCCGTCAGCACCTCGTCCTTTGTTCGCCGTAGTACGAAATCGGCGATGGTTGTCCCCAGGCGATGGGGTTTCATATCCGGAGTGAGAAATCCGGGGGAAAGAAATTCGAAAATCCCCACCAAATCGTCGGTGCTGTTTTCCACTGGGGTGCCCGTCAGGGCCCAACTCCGTTTGCGGGAGATGGCGCGAACTGCCTGGCTGGTCGCCCCGGCACGATTCTTGATCCGTTGGGACTCGTCGAGGACCACCAGGTCAAAGCTCACCCTTGGCTCGCCGGTTTCATCCTTTGCCGTGAAGAATTCCTGATCACGAGGTAACAGTTCGTAATTGGCGATCTTCACCGGGACGGTGGTCAACTCCCACTGCCAGCGGCGACGCTGCGGTTCACCTTCGATCACCATGACTGGTATTTCAGGAGCCCAGAGCTCGAACTCCCGACGCCAGTTGCTCACAAGAGGTTTCGGACAGATCAGCAATACCCGCCGCACTTCGCCACACCGGAGCAGCAAGCGGATGGCCGTGATGGCCTGCATTGTTTTACCCAGGCCCATCTCATCGGCCAAAATGGCCGCATGGCGGGGAAATAAAAACGCGACTCCTTCCAACTGATAGGGGAACGGCGGGTGGGGAAATTCAAGCTGGCGTTCCGCAAGAATGAACTCCAGGGGTGGCTGCAGCAAATACTGGAGTCTGTCTTCCAGCTTGATGACATCTTCAGGCGGGCAGATGCGGTGTCCGGCACCGGCCGCCAATCGCTCAAGAAGGACCGCCGCATGACATTTGACACCACATTGCGGCCGAATGCCATGACCCGTCACGCACTGCTTCCCAGAGAAGGGGGCACCCACCGGGTCGTCTGCGCCGGTTACTCTTTGGCCGGATGGCTCGCTTCCATTTGGCGGCACACCTTCTAGGCTTGGGGCATCGTCGTGAGAAAGAAAGAAAAAGCTTTTGATCTCGATTTTGTTAACCCCTGGATTGAGGGAGAGAACTCGGAAAGCTGGGCCGGCCAGTTCCCATGTTTGCGTTTCCACGGGCAGCCCGCGTTCCAGTCCGCGATTCCAGCCGGTCACATACGGATCGATCCGGAAGCTCAGTGTGAATGGTTGGTATGTGTCCAAAGGTGAGGATTCTGCAGCCGGCATCGCCAAAGGGCTATCTGTGTGAAGCGTGAATGGCGCCATCGAATTTGGGGACTTCTCTCCGTTGGCCACCGCAGTGTGTGGACGTTCGGACTCCTTTCGGCGTCGCCAGAGAATGCGGAAGAGCATCGCGGATCACCCCCGTCGAAGGGCTTCCTCGAGGGCCGCGCGAATCCTTCCAAATGGCTCCAGTAGGTCGAACGCCCCAGCCCACGGGGAAAGATATTCCTGGACCCGGGTTATTCCCTCGACCGACGGTTCAGGAACAAGGAGTGTGTTTCGCCCGATCTGCAGAGTTTGGCAGGCGGGAAGGACCCCGCATTCAAGCAGGGCTGTGCCCGCGGCCCTGGCACCAATGGGCGAGTAAACACAACGTGTAGATTCACCACTCGCCGCCGATTCATGCTCGACTGCCGCGCTCGTTTCGGGCGACACCACGAGCGCTACCGGCTCGTCCACGACCTGAGAGAGAGTCAGGGCCTCCCACTCGGAGACAAAAATGATTTCCGCTGCCGATTTGGCCTTGGCGATCAGGGCCGGCGCCATCTGTTCACCGAGAAGATACGGCTTGAGGGTGGGGCCATAAAGGATTTCCTGTGCTCGGGTGGGTCGGACAGGAGTCGTGCAGTGGAATTCAACAGGGCGCCCTACCCCATTGAGGATCAGGTATCCCCCTACGTATCCTCCGTCCGCGAGTGGGAGTGCGGTGAAAAAGCCTAGCCGCAGGGACGACCTGGTCCCCACATTATCATGCTGCTTCATAAGCCCTCGCTGCTGCCAACTCGGGGTTTGCCAACTCTTTGCTGAGCCAGTTCAGACGGGAGAACCGGCAAATCTCCCGCACGCGTCATGGTCATCGGTTATGGCTGGCGCGGAACTTTACGCTTCCGTCGGATGTTCTTGAGACAGAGAGTTTGCGGGATTTACGGGCGCGGGAATCTTTTTTCAAGGGGAGGAGAAAAACTTTTTCTCAAGTCCCGCGCCTGACACTCGACTTTTCCGGTCGGTTCTGGTTATACTGATCTGTTAAATGAAGGAGGTATAGCGACCATGAGCGAGAACCGACCCATGCGGCCGCCACTTTTTACCCAAATCGATGTCTCCCAGGCGACTCCCCCACCTGCACCTCCTCCCGCGGGGAGCCTTGCCGAAGTGGCCATGCTCCTGCGTCAGTTGCTGGCCATCGAGCAGCGGCAAACCAAGTTGCTCGAAGACCTCGTCAACCACGTGCAGAATACACAGCGACAACGAGCGATTGAACTCGGGCAATGGCGCCAAGCCAATCCGCATCTTGCCCGAAAATGCCGCGAGGCCGCCGAAGCCCTCGCCCGTGTCCAAACGGAATTTCTTCACCAACTCACTGAAGAAGTTAACGAGAACTTTGACGCCCTTCTTGACGGCGAGTTCATGTTTACCGAATTTGTCGATCGGTTCGGCCCGCGGATGGCGCATCTCAACAGCATCCTTCAGGTGCTCACCCAATTGAGCAGCCCACCGCCGGCCCCGAATTCCTCCAACAATAACTCGCCGTGATGACGGAATGCCATCGCGGGTAATTTAAACGGCCAGAAGGCTGAGCGGCTTCGTCAACGCGACGTTCTGGCCGTCAAAGTGCGGTGGTGATAGGGTAATGATCGCGCCAACGTGCTACCTGCGCGCTTGCAGACTGCCAGCGACGGTACATCGCGGTTGCACTTCTCTTCCAATGCTGGAACCGAGTATCAATCTGCTCTGCCAACCCACCTGGGCAAAATCACTCCATTCGGTAAACTCGATGGTTTCCCACCACGTATTAATCGATGGCACCCGCGTGCCGAAAAACAATATTTGAAAAGGCATGCCGTTCGGGCAAACGCGGGATTCGATTCGCTGTTTTTACCCCAAACATGGCGTGGCCTGTGAAATCCCCACGTGCGGCTTTCCGGATAGGTCGTTCATCCCTTTACAGGATGTGTGGCAAGTGGGAATAGCAGGCCGAGCTCAGGCAGCAGGGTCGGCGACAGTCACGAGGCGCGCGCCGTTTCCAGTCACGATTTCCGGAGTGTTTGTGCGCCCTCATTGGTGATTTGAGTTTTCGGAGGCAACTCGGATTTCCCAACACAGGAGGACCGATTCATGCGTCGCTGGATTTTGATCGCGGCCATGGTGCTGGCGTGTGGTTGGACCCTGGGGCTTGATCGCGATGCTTCGGCGAGCAGCCGGCGAGAGTATCGCGAGGCGATTCGGTCCTTGCCGCTTCTGGAACGTCCCAACCGCTTTGGACACTTTTACGGGAATACCGTACGCCGCATTTATTACCGGCGGCACGGGTATTTGCCCCAGCCAGAGATGCCTCTCGACAATTCCTCGGAAACCCCGGCAGCGCCGGCACCCACTCCATCGGCCCATCAAGCGAAGTGAGAAACTCCGATCAATTCTTTGAGCTTTGAGAAGAATCATCGCGTCCCACCGGCGGAATCGATTCCCACCACTGTTCGGCGGGACCGGTCGCCGGTCTCCCCCGCGAGGTCGAGGAACCCGTTTTTGGTTTTGGCCGCCATCCTGGTTGCGCTGGGCAGATGACTTCCTCGGCTCTCTGTTCTCCTTCCGGTGCATCAGAGCGTGTTGCGATCGGACAACGTGACGTGTTGCCCGATGAGCACAGGATGGCTTTCTGAATTCTCTTCACACCCGACGAGCCATGGGCCTTTTGGCTCACTTTCCTCCTATCCGACATGCTCATAATCGTTTGGCATGCAGATCGCTCTTCATTCTGCCAGAACCGAGCCATTACAGGAATTCGGGTGGTCAGGAGAAGGAAAGGAGCCAGAGGATGCAGCGCGCTGGAACGTATCTGCCGGACCCTGTGATGGAGCACGAGCAGGTGGATTGGATGCTGGTGTCGGTCAGCGAGTGCCCGAATTCAGAGGCCGAAGAGTATTTCATTCGCACCTATTTCCGGGTTCCTCACGAACCATTTGGCCCCCGGGGAGCGTTCGTGCGACCGGTTGAGGTTCGCCGGACGCGAAACTGGGTCCTCTTCCGTCAGGTGTCGGGCATCCTTTATTGAGCCGTTCTATCCATACGATCAGTGAACCGACGGAGTCGCCTGCCGTTCGTCCATCTACCACAGCTCGGTCTTTCCCGGTAAAAATGAAACGCCAGTGGCAAGCTGGCCGCTGATGTCATACGGGAAAGAATCGTCATTCCTCTCAGTTCACGCGATCTGGAACGCCGTCGGTTAATGGATGATGCCTATCATGCCCGACTGGTGGCCCACCTGAGACTCAGCCTGATCGAGGGTGTCGGTCCCCGGCTGTATCAATTGCTCATCAATCGCTTTGGCTCGCCGGAAGAGGTCTTCTCCGCGAGCGAAAACGCCCTTCTGGAAACTCCGGGGGTGGGACGCCGTCTGGCTGCCAGGCTCCGCAATCCTCCAGCCGTTGCGGAAACGGAAGAGCTCATCGAAACCTGCTTTAAAGCAGGAATCGACATTCTCTGGCCGGAACACATCCGTTATCCGCGATTACTTAAGGAGATTCCAGACCCTCCCCTGGCTCTCTTTGCCCGTGGCGAACTGAAGTCCGAAGACGAGCTGGCCGTGGCCATCGTGGGAACACGCCACGCTTCCACCTACGGTCTGGCCATGGCAGAGCGGTTGGCCGCGGGTTTGGCCCGGGCGGGTGTTACGATCATCAGTGGCCTGGCGCGAGGCATCGATGCCGCCGCCCATCGAGGCGCTCTGATGGCAGGCGGGCGTACCATCGCCGTCTTGGGAAGTGGAGTGGCACGCATTTACCCGCCGGAGCACGCAGCCCTCGCGGAAGAAATCCTGCAGCACGGGGCCTTGCTTAGCGAAGCCCCTCCTCACGCGCCGCCTCACGGCGGGATGTTCCCCCAGCGCAACAGGATCATCAGTGGCATGGCATTGGGCGTGGTCATTGTGGAAGCCGGCGAATCCAGCGGCGCGCTGATCACGGCGCGTCACGCGGTAGAGCAGAACCGCGAGGTCTTCGCCGTTCCCGGTCGCGCCGACGCGCCGAATTCCCGGGGATGCAACCGGCTTCTGCGAGATGGTGCAAAATGGGTGGAATCCCCGGAGGACGTCCTGGAGGAGCTGGGACCGCTGGCGCGGCCCGTGGCTCGCTCTGATGGCACCACCATCCGTCAGCCTGCCGAACTCAAGCTCACTTCGCTGGAGCAGCAGGTCCTCCAGACTATCCGCAGCGATCCCACCCCCATCGATGAAGTGATCGCGGTGACCGGTCTGGCGGCCTCGCAGGTGCTGGCCATCATCAGCGTATTGGAAATGAGAAAGCTCATCCGCCGACTGGGAACCAACGTCCAGCGTTTGTGGTGAGTGGCGATCGATCCCTCTGCTTGCCCCGCGGCATGCCAGCAGCTACCTTAACCAGGCAGGTTTGGTGTCGGTGTCGCAAAGCAAGGGGAAAGGGCCCACGCCATGAACCAAATCCGTATCCTGATGATGGGATGGCTGGTCGCGGTTTGTCCTTGCTCGCTTGCCCACTCCGGCGAGATGCGCTTCCGCCACCATTTCATCGACCGCCAGTTACCCGGTGATTCCTGGGGACAAACAGCCATGGCCGACCTCGACCGGGACGGCCGACTCGATTTCATCACGGGCAAAAGCCGGGGCACCATCCTGTGGTATCGACAGATCGCGCTGACCCAATGGGAACGTCACGCACTCGGGGAAGATTCTCCCTCCGATGTCGGCGGCGCGGTGCTGGATGTGGATAAGGATGGTTGGACCGACTTTGTGATGGGCGGAGCGTGGTACCGAAATCCGCACCGGCCTGCCGAACAGCCTTTCGAACGCATTATCTTCGATCCTCAGTTGTCCAGTGTCCACGATGTGGTCATCGCTGACATCAACGGTGATGGTCGCGCCGACGTGCTGACCATGTCGGACCGCAATAATGTCCGCTGGTACGAAATTCCCGACAACCCCACACAGCCCTGGGTCCGCCATGATCTCGGCCCCTCCGTCCACGCGGGCTTGGCCGTGGGCGACATCGACGGGGATGGCGATCTCGACGTGGTGCGGTCGAATATTTGGTTTGAGAATGCCGATGGCAAGGGACTCCGCTGGATCCCACACGAGAATATTCCCTTCGGAAATCCCAACAAGCCGTTTCCGCTGGCCACCCGTTGCGTGGTCCTGGACGTGGATCGCGATGGAGATCACGACCTGGTGATGACTGAAAATGAAATCCGGGGCGGTCGAATAGGCTGGATCGAGAACACCGATGGCCGCGGCGGTGCCTGGGTGTTTCACGCTTTTCCGGCCGGGGATGCGGCGGTCCGCGGGGCCTATCACTCACTGGCGGTGGCAGATTTCGATTTGGACGGCGATCCCGACGTCTTCAGTTGCGAGATGGAGGGAATTCCCGGCGATCGCCCGCCGCGCTGGTTCATTTGGGAAAATGTTGACGGAAAGGGAAGGCAGTGGAAGGAACACGTCATTCTCGACGCCAACCTGGGCGGTCATGAAGCTGTGGCAGCCGACATTGACGGCGACGGCGACTGGGACATCATCTCCAAGCTCTGGCGTCCGCGGAAAGACAACGCCAACCAGGGCGGCAACCACGTCGATTTGCTGGAAAACCTTGCCCGGTAGGTTCACTCGCCAATCGCCAGTCAGGTTACTTGGCATTCCGCACGGCATTGCTGAGGTCTTCTCCGGCGGGCTTTTTCCCCGGGCGGACCGCGTCGGTTCGGTCACCGCCGTTTGCCAGAGTGCGGAAAGGGCATTTCGGTCGGGGCAATTGGCGGATCGCTCGCGGAGTGGATGGAGCGTCGAATTGGCCGGGTAGGGGCAATTCAGGAATTGCCCCTACCGAGACCTTGCTTGGTCTTGGTGAACGCGTTTTGGGCGATTCATCAATTGCCCCGCGCGTATGGAGGGACCTGCTTGTCAGGTCCGTTTCCTCGAGGACGGATTATCGATTTCGTCTCCGTCTTGGCGGGCACGACAAGCGTGCCCCTCCGAGGTTCAATGGACGGCGTCAAGGGCGTCGCGCCAATGTTCACAGGTTCCACCCGCACCAGGCGATTGGTAGAGGCAATTCATGAATTGCCCCTGGTGAGACGTTGTTTGGAGTTGGTGAGTGTGGTTTGGGGCGATTGATAAACGCCCCTACCGGTGGCTCGTCCTGTCGAGTGTTTCTTAAGCTCCGACCCGGAAAAGTTTGTTGAGGCGGGCGATCTCTCAGCCGGTAGGCGTCCTCTGGGGAATTCAGAGCCCGTCCAAAACCGAAGGTCCGCGCTGGCATTCGAGCCAATTGTTGGGCTTTCGGATAGGTCCTAAGACTACTCGCCACTCGCCACTCGCGACTCGCTCTTAAACAGTTTCAATCCCAACTTGGTGCGATTAAGACACGACTAAGCCGTGACTAACCGTGACTAAACGATTGAGTTTCAATCCCAACTTGGTGCGATTAAGACACCATCGTGACGAGCTACTACTCCCACTCGTGAAGAGACTTTCAATCCCAACTTGGTGCGATTAAGACGGTGAGATGATTGACCTTGAAAAACAATCATTATTCATTCCGTTTCAATCCCAACTTGGTGCGATTAAGACTTATCAGAGCAACTTCCTAGTGCGACTTGTCCATTGAGTTTCAATCCCAACTTGGTGCGATTAAGACGCAAGAAATGCGTTTAGCAATTGTCATTGGCATTATCAGTTTCAATCCCAACTTGGTGCGATTAAGACGCGTAATTGGTAAACACTTAATGGAGGTTAATGCCAGTTTCAATCCCAACTTGGTGCGATTAAGACACGAAGTTAATATCATCACTTGCAGTCCGATACCAGTTTCAATCCCAACTTGGTGCGATTAAGACACACGGAGGCAAGTGTGCGAGCCGTCGAAGCTCGCCTGTTTCAATCCCAACTTGGTGCGATTAAGACTTCTAGCCCCCATTTCGTACCCACATTGCGAGGGTAGTTTCAATCCCAACTTGGTGCGATTAAGACCATCAAGGATGCCCAATATTACACCGACAGTAGTCTTGTTTCAATCCCAACTTGGTGCGATTAAGACTGAGCTCACGGATGAGCTTTACCAATGGGCATTGAAGCGTTTCAATCCCAACTTGGTGCGATTAAGACCAACCCGTGCTGCCAATAGCTATTTAGGATCAGCTGCGTTTCAATCCCAACTTGGTGCGATTAAGACTATAAAATGAAGGAATTAGTCGAAAAAATTGCAATCCGCTGTTTCAATCCCAACTTGGTGCGATTAAGACCGAACACAACCACCGGTCGCTTGACCCATACTGGTGCCAGTGTTTCAATCCCAACTTGGTGCGATTAAGACCGACCTGCTCGATGATATCTTTCGCAAGTTCTCTCGCCGGTTTCAATCCCAACTTGGTGCGATTAAGACAATTCGCGATGATGTATTGCTTCGGTATTCGACACCTGGTTTCAATCCCAACTTGGTGCGATTAAGACAGCATTGACGATGGGAGCTGGGTGCTCCTAGCCGATGTTTCAATCCCAACTTGGTGCGATTAAGACGGAAATGGCGGGTGAGCGACGTCGCCGACTACATGATGTTTCAATCCCAACTTGGTGCGATTAAGACATTTAAAACCTTCAAAATTTATGTACCTTTTATGCAGTTTCAATCCCAACTTGGTGCGATTAAGACGGGAATTTGCATTCTGAGTTTGGATTAGACACGTTTCTGTTTCAATCCCAACTTGGTGCGATTAAGACAAATGAGACACAAGGCCGCCGTCGCGGTGCCGACGTAAGTTTCAATCCCAACTTGGTGCGATTAAGACGTGCTGGTAACGTCGTAGGCTGGCGAAATGTCGAAATGTTTCAATCCCAACTTGGTGCGATTAAGACGTCGGAGGGGCGGAGTCGGAGGGTCAGGATCCACGGTCGTTTCAATCCCAACTTGGTGCGATTAAGACAAGTTCTGTTACTGGTGTCAGAGGTTGCCCGAACAATGTTTCAATCCCAACTTGGTGCGATTAAGACAGTAGGTTGGGGCATTACCATACCGACATAACATTATCGTTTCAATCCCAACTTGGTGCGATTAAGACCGTTCCACGATGGTGTACATGTAGCCACTGTGGTAATGATTGGTTTCAATCCCAACTTGGTGCGATTAAGACTGGAACGGCTCGAGACAGCTGCATCCAGATTGGTAAGGTTTCAATCCCAACTTGGTGCGATTAAGACACGGGCGAACAATACGTCGCCCGTACGCTCACGGTACCCGGTTTCAATCCCAACTTGGTGCGATTAAGACTCACTCCGTGACCGTGATGGCGAATGCTCAAACAAGTAGTTTCAATCCCAACTTGGTGCGATTAAGACGTCTACAACGATTTCAGTGTATCTCTCATCGATGAGGAGTTTCAATCCCAACTTGGTGCGATTAAGACTTCACGTACTATTTAGAACTGAGTTTGATGACGATGAATTTCAATCCCAACTTGGTGCGATTAAGACAAGAGATGATTCGCGTTTATCTGCATGTATTCGCAATTTCAATCCCAACTTGGTGCGATTAAGACAAGAGATGATTCGCGTTTATCTGCATGTATTCGCAATTTCAATCCCAACTTGGTGCGATTAAGACCGTGATACAGGACATCGTGAAATATTTTCCTGAATAACTGATTTCAATCCCAACTTGGTGCGATTAAGACGTGTCAATGGGATGGCAATGAGAGTAGCAAGTTGTGAAAATTTCAATCCCAACTTGGTGCGATTAAGACTGTCAAGTGCTTCTACAGCATTGGGATACGTAATCCACTATTTCAATCCCAACTTGGTGCGATTAAGACCGGGCCGTGCTGTGTCCAAGCTGCACGACGACCGTCTGCGATTTCAATCCCAACTTGGTGCGATTAAGACGCCCCATATCAAGGCCGGTTTCTCTATCTCGCCAGTAGCATTTCAATCCCAACTTGGTGCGATTAAGACATAAACGTTCAAGTCAGCTACACAGAACAAGAAGAAATTTCAATCCCAACTTGGTGCGATTAAGACGAGTAAGTGCGGAAAATGGTGGTGTAGAAATTTTTAAAATTTCAATCCCAACTTGGTGCGATTAAGACTTGATTAGCACATCGCCAAACAGGTAAAGACTATCACCGATTTCAATCCCAACTTGGTGCGATTAAGACTTCCGCCGGTGCTCAGGCGCCGCCATGCGGTTACGCTCCATTTCAATCCCAACTTGGTGCGATTAAGACTCCCGCAAACGCCGCTTTTTTCCGGGCTTTTCGCCCTCTCCCCAACCCCATTTTGCAGTCGATCGCCGGTAATGCGAAAATCCCTGGAGATCGACTGCAACTAAGCGTACAAATCAAAATCCATCCTGTCAATCCCCATTATATGGTTGGTCTAAATGCAACCCAAGTGGTGGTGCCCCCGTCAGATGGAAAATCGTGGCAAGGGAATCCATCAACTCAGGCCAACACTATCCCCCCAATCGGAGGTGCTGTTCTGCATCCTCCGTGGAAGCCGAGGCCTGGATACTCGCTGCCGCTCGCTCCGCGGTTCAGGGCTGTCCTGGCCAAGGCGCGCCCAGGGCATCGCGGGGGTCCTCCATCGACACCCTTTCTCCCAGCACGCGAACCAGGTCCGGCAGGTCATACACCTCCAGGGCCCCGTGAACTGTATTGACCAGCCGATTCTTGCTGAAACCCAACTGGACCACGTTATCCCAGGATACGAGGGGACGAACCAGATGGACGTGCTGGAACAGGGCTGGCTCTCGCACAGCCGCATGAAGGGCGCTGCTATTGAGATAACCCACCGCGACAAGCTCCAGGGGACTATTCCTTGGCAGATGCTGCTCTTTGAGCCAGCGGGCGACGACAAGGATGTCTTCCGCCCGCATGCCCACGTAGGACTTTCCCAGGTGATAGGCGAGGTAGAAGTCCTGGCCATCGGGGCCATGATATTGTGGCCGGAAATAGGTTTGGCCGGTTCGCTGCGTCTCGCCCAGTCCGCGGAGATCAACGGCAAGGACGAGTTTGCCCTGCAGGACGAGTTTTTCGATGGGCCCGCCTTTTCCCGCGTCGGCAGCCTTACCGTCCTCGTGAATGTAAACGACGCCACTTTTTGGTTCCTGGCCTTTAGGGTTGAAGATGAGGGCGGGGAGTTCGATCCCTGGTTCGGGTCGGAAAATAACCTTTTCCAGGTCATAGATTTCTCCACTAACGGTTTGACATACCGTGACCTGGGGAGGGGGCAAATCCCTTAAAGCCCGGACCCCAGCGATTTCGGCCACGCGTTCGAGGAGTTTTTCGTGGGGCGTGGTTTTCCAGAGGTTTTCCCGACGGGTTTTCAGCTCCTGGGCGTAGTCGCGATTAAGGTCATAGACTGAGCGTGCCCCTTCCAGGAGCATCACCTCTCCCTGGGGCGTGCACTGGAGCTCGGCAACTGTCGGGACATCGAGGTCGGGGGGCTCAAAGACCGCTTCGTCGCGGCCTAGCAGCCAGCGGAGCATGAAGCGGACCGAGGCCTCCCGCAATTGAACGGTGAAACCGTGCTCGGCGTCGGTCTCGGCGAGGTCCATGCGTTCCGGATAGCCGAATCGACCGTACACCCGCTTGGCCATGCGGAAGGACAGCCATGCGTCCTCGATATTGAAATAATCGCGGGTGGCCGTCAGAAGGAGGGTCGGCGCCGGTGCGTGCATGATGCAATAATCGGCATGGTCCATTCCCAGGGCAAGCTGGCCGAAGATGTTCTGTTCGGCATCCTGGGGGCCATTTTCACGGATGAGTCGGCCATAGAGACTGCAAATGTAGCAGCCTGGTGCGGCCGCTTTAATGCGAGGATCCAGGGCCATCAGATAGGCGGTTTGGGTCCCACCGCCACTGATGCCGGAGCAGCCGATTTTCTCGGGGTCGATATCGGGTCGAGATTGCAGATAATCGATGGCCCGAATGCCATCCCAGATTTCAAACCGTGCGGTGTTTCGGCCCAGCAGGATGGAACCGACACCGATCATGTTGTGTCCGGCGGTGCCCCAAAGGGTGAATTTGCCATCGGGATCGCGCCACTGATGGCGTTCTCCCTGGTCGATGGGGTCGAAGACGAGGGCGGCCAGACCGTTCGTCGCGCACAGGGCGGCAAAACCGGCGTAGTTCTTGTAACCTTTGGCCTCATTGGAATGTCCGCAGGGGACCAGGACTGCCGCGTAGGGAGGCCGGTATTTGGCGGAGTCGGGCAAAAACAGCACCGCCGTGACAAAGTGGCGGGGCTGGCTTTCAAAGAGGATCTTTTCCACCAGGTAACCTTTGCGCTCAAGTCGGCCCACCACCTGGGGATTGAGTGGGGTTCGCTCCGGCAAACCCCCGATGCGTCGGAGAAATTCCTGCTTCAAAAACTCCTGGTGCTGCCTGATTTGCTCGACCGTGGTCCGCTTCTCGTAGGCCTCGCGCCATCTTTTTTCTGCCTCGGCAATCTGGCCGAGGAGATAGTTGGTCATCATGCTTTGGGGATCCTTGAGCTGCGAATGGCCGGGTAAAACCGCCCAATCGTCCGCCGCGCCAGCCGCAGTTACGGATAAAACGATTGCGATGAGAGTGCCCAGCATGTTTCACCTCCGATCTTTGAATGTTGAGTGCAACCGTGTGATCACCGCCGATTTTCTCGCGCGCTTTGGTAATAAGTTGGTGCCCCGTCGTCAATACCCGCGTGGTGTGATGATCACCAGTTTTGTGAAAAACGCTTCGGTGGCGTGCGCGCAGCATATCGTAGGGGCAATTCGTGAATTGCCCCGCGCGTATGGAGGGACCTGCCTGTCAGGTCCGTTTCCTCGAGGATGGATTATCGTTTTCGTCTCCGTGTTGGCGGGCACGACAGGCGTGCCCCTCCGAATGGTTTCCCGGAGGGACCTGCTTGTCAGGTCTGTTTCCTCGGGAATGGATTATCGATTTCGTCTCCGTCTTGGCGGGCACGACAAGCGTGCCCCTCCGAGGTTCAATGGACGGCGTCAAGGGCGTCGCGCCAATGTGTGCAGCTTGCAACAGGGGAGGGGAACTGGTAGGGGCAATTCATGAATTGCCCCTACCGAGACGTTGTCTGGAGTTGGTGAGTATGTTTTGGGGCGAACCATGGATCGCCCGTACCGTTGAAGTTTTGTTCTCAACAAAAAGCGGGGACGAATCATCCGCGTTTTTCAACCGCTGTTCTGCATTGCGGTGGGCACGGCGTGAGATGGTTCAAGTCCCGCGAGTAACCGTGGGCGGAGCAGGCAGCCGATCACCAATCCGGCGACCAAACCGCCGACGTGCGCAGCATTATCGACCATCGGTTCCATCACGCCAATGACAATTTGATACCCAGCCCATGCGAAGAGGGCCAGCCCGATGCGTTTGTCGCGGAGGTGGACCACCCGACGGTGTCGCCAGAAAAATCCGACGGCACATCCGAGCACTCCGAAGATCGCGCCCGAGGCGCCCACCGATGGTCCAGGATGCACGAGGAGGCTGACAAAGCCGCCGCACAGACCGGCCAGAAGGAAAACGAGAACTGTCTGCCACGGGCCAAAGGCGTGCTCGCAAGCCATCCCCACGATGTAGAGCGCCGCCATGTTTCCCAGAAGATGGGACAGATCCACATGCATAAACATCGATGTGATCAGGCGCCAAATTTCCCCGGCCAGGACCTTTTCGCGAATGAGGGCCGTTTTGAGAAAAACATCCAATATTTGTTTTGGCTTTTCCGCCAAAAAAACGGGAATAAAGAAGCAGATATTGAGGACGCTCAATCCCAGGGTCATGGCGGGGGTCCAGCACATTCCCCGCTCAAAGTCAATAAGCGGCGGAGTTGGGGCCGACGGTGAAGCAAGCATGTCTTCTGTGATGACAAGCGGGGAGGGTTCGGGTGTGGGCGTATCGGGATTGTCATCGGCCATGGCCTGTGTCCCCACTCAGCGACGCTCTCCTGTATCGAGCATGACACCCAGCGCAAGGGCCACGCGGCGATCGAGCAAGCCGTCCCGATCCGCTCGCAAATCCAGCACGTAGCGATCGAAGAGCGTGAACTTGCGATTGAATTCCCCGAGCACCTCATCCGTATCGGGATCGCAGATGATGAAATTCGTGCGGAGGATACCAAATAACGGACCGATCAACCGTCGCAGAAGAGAGAGGATGAGCGAATCTTCCTTCGCCACACACCACAGGGAGCCATCAGGGCGATAGCAGGACCATTTGCGACGGATGAGGTTGGTGAGGATGTTTTTTCGCAGCCGTGCCAGGATGTTGCCGGACGGGTCGCGGACAGTGTAGGTCGCCACGATGGGCATGAACTTTCGGTCCTGGAGGATTTCCAGCAATTTTCCTGTGCGGGACTCATCGCGCCAGAATGTGACGTGTCTTTTAGGTATTATGGCGAGAAAGACGATCAGCGTGAGCACCGCGCCCACAAGAAGGCCTACAGCAAGCAGCCACTCCTGATTGAGCGCTTCTCCCAGTACCGCAAACGCACCCATACTCAAACCGAGCACAATGAGCCCCGCGAGAATGGCCAGAATTCCTCTGGCAAGGTAGACGGGCCGCTCCACAAACAGAATGGGGTTGTTATTCTCGTCGCACACCGAGTATTTTTCGGAAATAGCAACAACATGCTGCCGGAGCAGGTAGAGATCTCGGTCAAAAGGCGGGTCGCCGCGATGAACAGGGATTTCTACCTCCTCCTCTGGCGAGGGCACCAACAGATTTTGCCCACACCGTGGGCACTGCACGAGTTTGCCCGCATACTCGTCTTTAAGGTTGTACTCGCTCCCGCATGTGCACCGGACAAGAACAGGCATGGATGGCTCCTTTCCGCTTCTCGATTGACGAGCCTGTGAGTGCGACCGATTCGGTGTTGATTATGTCCGAGTCAGGGGCAAAAAGAAAGCCGCGGGTCGCTTTTCTGCTATGGCAGCTGATGATTCGGCATGGAGGGGAAATCAAGCTGAAGGTGCCATCAACGGCCACCGGATGGCCCGCAGGTTATTGGTTGCACGTTATCCCCTAGCCGACACGGCTGATCTTACTTTTTGGGTGCCGGGGCGAGTTCGTCTTTGAGGCTACCAGGTTGCCATTGCCGGGCGATTTCGATGTCTTTCTCAACGTAGGCTGTTATTTCGCGGAGGTCCACATACCCAATGCGATTGAGAAGTTGCGGTTTAAACCAGCTGAGGGCAATCCGCGCATAATTTTGCCAGTTTTCGAGTGCCTTCTGGAGGTGTTCCACGGCGGCCTGCTTTTGATCGGGTTGGCCCTCGCGGTCAAATTCTGCCAGGTTTACCGCGCCGCGAATTTTTTCGGCATAGTATTTTCCCAGATAGGCCATGGCTTCAAGATCGCCGAGCGTCCGCTGGAGTTCCCGGCCGGTGACCTGACGGGATTTCAAATCGGCCAGCAACGTCAACGTTTTCTGAGCATTGTTGTCCAGGTCGCTGGCAATCTCTAAAGGCCCGATGGCATTTTCGTTGGTGCGCTCCTTTTTATTGAGCCATTCCTGAATGTTTAAAACACCGCTGCCGGGCATCGTCTGCCCCAGAATAAAGTCTTTTACAGTGTAAAACCCTCGTGGGGCGGGATACCGCATGCACGCTTCTGGAAACCATCTCAGGTCAATATCTCCCCAGAAGAACCGAGTGATCAGCGGAAAGACCCTGGAAGCCGCTGCCCAGGCTGTGAAGAGCTTTTCGGATGGCACATCAGGAAACCGCGCCGCCAGAATTTTGCGGAAGTGCTCGTTCGAAAGTGCGGGATCGTAGCTCAGGCGTCCCCAGAGGAGAAAACTGTACCACTGTTTCTTCATGACCAATTGTCGGGGCACTTCACCATCGACATCGATGGCTTCGCGACCCCAGCAGTATCCGTAAGGGCCCATGTAGAATCCCGCCAGGCGATCAGGACCGGGCATATTCAGGATATATTCGCGGGCATAATCGGGGTCACCCCAGCGAAAGCTGTAGATGTCATCATTACGGACCGTCAGCCAGGTCTTCATTCCAGCGGGCATCCGTTCCAGGACCGGTTTAATAAACGGTGGATTGGGAATGGAATACATATGGGCAACAGAATATTTATAACTAAACTCCAGAATATCCAAAGCGTTGTGGAATTCCTTGAGAATTTCGTTCAAATCCGTCATGTGGAAGCGGTGAATTAGCCGAAAGGATCGACCCGGCTGATCGGCGAGGGCGTCGCGGACCCCTTCGCCGTAGGTTTGCCAGAGCCATTGTTCTACAGTGAGACGCTTGTCCCCGCGACCCATGTTTTCCCCAGCGGTAATCCCTATACCTGCCAGAAGAGGATAGGTTCGGACCAATTCACGCACACTCGCCCGGAAGTACTGGATGGTCACCGGATTATCACGGTCGGCAGTGATTCCGTATTTGCCATCCGTGCCCCACACGAAGATATTCCAGGTGAACCAGTAGACTTCGATACCGCGGTCGTGGGCATACTGCATCACGTGACGCCAGAAGGCGATTTTTTCATCGATCGTCATTCGTCGGACAATCTCCACGTCCCGCAGCATCTCGGGGCGAACCATGTCGCTCCCCGAATGCGAAAATGAATCATCCAATCGAACACGAGTTCGCCAAACGTCGTTCAGCGCCACATCAGGAAACTCCGGAACGCGGACGATCGATGGAAACGGGTGCAAATTCCAAAGCGTGAGCACGTTGTATCGATGTCGGGCCATTTCGTCGAGGAATTCATGCCAGAAAGCGGTGCTCCAGACTTCCGGAATGTTGGCCTGAAAACTGTCTCCGTTATCGGAATAGCTCGGTGTTCGGACATCGAGGGGGATGTTGAATTTGATGCCGCGGCGTTCGATGTACGGTCGATGCTCACCTTCAGGCAGTTCGTTCAGCGCGTGGATGCGAATTGCCTCAGCGATGTCCAGACCGCCGTACATGGCCCCCGTGGGGTCTCCTCCGGTGATCCGGAAACCAGCCGGGCTTTCCATTCGTTCGATCCGATAGCGTTGGGGCGGAAGTGCCTTCTTGTCAACGCGAAATTCAACGACCAGCCGGGGCTGCGGCGTTCCTGTCACAAACACCGATTGCAGGATTTCGTCGATCGCGAATGCGACTTGAGGGGTCCGAATGTCGCCGCGGAACTCGATACTTCCCGGTTCATCCGCCCAAATCGGATGACCAAAGCACCCCCAAACCAGAAAAGACGCCAGCACAGCCGTGGACACGACCGTTCGCAGCATAGGTCCGGCCTCCCTCTTTTGACAGACCATTTGACAACCTGCTGGAGCCGCGGCTCTCTCTTACGTGCCGAACACCTGTTGTCTTCACTGCCTCATGGTTATTTCCTCACTTCCCGGCTTTTGCAATTCCTGGCGGATAAAGGCCGGTCGGTTGGTCGTGATCGAGTCCACGCCCAGGTCGCGAAACAGTCGGGCGCGATCGCCCTCATCGACGGTCCAAACGTGGAATTCGTAGCCCTCACGGCGAAGCCGTTCCACGAAAGACCGGTTGACAACTTCCGGGTTGGCTTCTGTATCCACTCCGTGGGCCCTGATTCGCGACAGAGTTTGAAATACTTCGTCCGCGGTGGGAGTCCAGCGGCCTGTTTCCTTGTCCTGTTTGTACGACACCAGCCAGTGAACCTTGACCTCGGGCAGTAATCTGCGAACTTCCATGACAGTATTCTGGTCAAACGCAATGATGACGATTTGCTGGAGAGAAATTCCGGACGAAACGAGGACCCGGCGGATCGGTTCTACCAACTCGGGGCCGCCTTTGATCTCCAAAAAAAGCTTTTTGCCCGGAGGAATAATCGCCAGCACCTCTGCCAGCGTTGGAATCCGCTCGCCGGCAAAAGACTCTCCTTTCCATTTGCCGACATCGAGCGTCCGCAGCTTCTCCAACGTGACCTCGGAGACTTTCCAATCCACCTCGCCCCCGGTTACCCGCTTGGTATCAGCATCGTGCAGGCACACGACCTGGCCATCAGCCGTGAGACGGAAATCGCCTTCAATGGCATCAGCTCCTTGGTCCCAGGCCAATCGGAATGCCGCCAGTGTATTTTCTGGGGCATCGTGCGAGGCGCCGCGATGGGCGACAATTTCTTGCGCCGCAGTCACGGAGACAAACAGGCTCCCAGTGAGAGTCAAGACAGTCGCAAAGACGCAGCTCAATACTGAAGGTGTCTGGGGCATCGGTTCTCCTATTTCTTCGCAGAGGGAGCAAACGGCGGCAGCCTCGGAAAACACCCCACCCTGTCACCACCGCAGGTGGTGAGGGTGCGTTCCCGTCGCAACACCGCTTAGCGAAGCATAGTTATAGTCTCACAAGCCTGGCGTGAAAACGAGGGACCAGGTGGAAGAAGACAACAACTATCGCCCTGCGAGATACCGGACCGAATCGCCGCGCGGCCATCGCCAGGTCAACTGGCGGACGGCCGGGGCCCCGTCAGAAACTTGAGAGGCTTCCCTGGAGGTTTTGAAGGGACAAGTGTTGGCAAAATAAACAATACCCCCTACGGGAGTCGAACCCGTGTTTTCGGACTGAGAATCCGACGTCCTGGGCCACTAGACGAAGGGGGCACTTTGTGAATTTATCTTAAGCGTTTTTTCGACTTCTTCTTGTCTTATCTTAAGCCTTTCCCCGGCCTTGTCAATAGTATCCGAAACTGACCCGCACAGGCCTCACCCAACACGATGTGAGCCTGGTTGCTTTGTCAATAGTATGCGGAACTGACCCATCTCCAGTTTTTGTGAAAATTTCGAGACGCCGCGGACCTGAACCATCCCCAGTGGCGCGAAAGCCCATCACACGCCCCCAATCGCAAAATGTCGCACGGGCAATTCGTGAATGGCCCCTCCGAGTGGCGTGGCCCGGGTGCGACCGGGCCCGCCCATTCAACGCATGGAGGGACGCCTTCGGAGCAAAATTGACGTGACACCGTCGGTGACCGAGCCCCTGTTCAACCTATGGAGGGGCGACATCCCCGGCGTCCGCGGAACACGGAGGGGCTCGCTTGTGGTGCCAACCAACGCGAAATGGAAGCCTCCAACCTTGAGAGGCGGACCTGACAAGCCGGTCCCCCCGAAAGATCGGAGCGGCACGCTTGTCGTGCCCGGAGAAACGGAATCGATGATCCAGCCTCGAATAGCGGACCTGACAAGCAGGTCCCTCCGAATATGGGCGGGCGAATATGGACGTGACGATCACGTCCCTCCGAGAAAACGGGGCGGCACTTTATCGTGCCCGACGAGACCTACCCAGCTTCAGGCCGCTTTTCAGCCGCAGGTGAAAGGTGGCGATGCTCCAACCAGCTACGTTTAACCCCGTTCTCACTCTTGGGAGTGACCTCGCCTGGCTCTGTTGGCCTTTGTCAAAGTCCTGAAAAACCTTTGAAACATTGTCGCCGGGTGAGTGTGTCATTGAGCCACGAACTTATTTGAGCCGTCGTACTGTGGTGGCGGGAATTCCGATTTCCTCCATGAGGGTTGCAATCTCCCTGAGGAACCGTCGCGCATCCTCGGGATAACCCGCCGTCGGACGCAGGTCGGGTTTCAATTGCCTCCAATACTCGTTGAATGCGCACATCGCCACTTCGCGCAGGTATTTCGAAACGATCGAGGAGGCTGCCACGATGAAATATGATTCAGCTTTTGCCTGGAAGCAGAAGCGTATATTGCGCTGCGATGCCTGGACTTCGTACTCGCTGATCTCGCGGGATTCCTGCACAACGCGGATGAAATCTCCGGGAAAAACATCTTCCAAATGCTGGGCGTAGCGATCCCGGCCACCGTGCTTGTCAGCCCAAACATGGGCCTGTCCGACCTCGGGCGTGACCTGACGTGCCAATTCCAGGGTCAAGCGGGAGAGCATGTCGCTTTTTTTCCCAAACCGCTCTAACAATTGATTAAAGCGAATCGCGGGTAAAAAGTGGACGCGAACTTGTTCCAACCGAAAATCATTCCTGGCGAGAGTCTCCGAAAGACATTGGGTGGCGGCATCGATTTCAGCCGACTTACAGGTCAAAGGGAGGTTGCGGTCGAACGCAGCCAACCACGGGACAGTCTGAAGCCATGGGCGAGCCGAGGGGTCAAGCTGGCGAACAAGGTTTCTCCAATCGCAGGGAAACTGGTACACTTGGCCGAGAATAGCGAGCGCTGCCTTCTCCAGGTTGTGCCACCCAGAATTTCCAGTGTACACCTTTTTGGAATCGGCAATCCATAACGGAATGACGCGGTCCATGCTGGTCTTCGTACAGTGAGTTTCGCACCTCTGATTCGAAGCCCTCGTCTTTTTGAGTGGTGCCACCGTTATCTCCGGGGCCAGCAGCGAATACCAGATCCCTGGTGGGTGCTCGCGTGGGGCAGACCACAAAGTTGCCGTGATCACCAAGGGCCCCAGCGTGGGACCGTAACCCGCTTCATCCGTCGCTATGTGATGAACCCAACCCATCGCACCGATCGTCACAACCGCATCTTTCACTTTGTGGGGTCATTGCCGGAAAACCAACGCTCCTGGCGAGCTGGAACCTTGTGCCTTCCGGTCAACGAGAGCAAGCACGGCAGGACGACCAGATTGCTCATAAGCCCGCCCACCATTGTCCAGCTTACAAGGATGCCAAAGTCCGCAGTAGGGAGAAACTCGCTGCGAGTCAGGCTCAAAAAACCGACAACCAGGGCGAGCGTCGCAAACACCGTGGCCGGTCCCACCGTGTTCTGTGCCTCTCTCAAAGCTCGCATGACAGTCCGTCCGGCCTTGATGGCTCGCTGGAAAGCCGTGAGATAGTGAATGGACGCATCGACGCTCAACCCCAGCGATACGGCGGCCATCATCGCCGAGCCCATGTTGATCCGAGCTCCCATCCAGCCGAGTGCTCCCATCAAAACAACGATCGGCAAAAGGTTAGCTAAAAGGGCGCCAAAAACCCAGGAGAGATTTCGGAAAGCCACCATGAATAACAGGGCCATTCCCGCTACAGCCATGATAAAACTCGGGCCCTGGTGGACCACAAGACCTCTGACAAGTTCTCCGAAGATAACATAGTAACCGGTGACGAGCGGCTTGATTGCTAAGCGTGCTGGATCATCGGTAGATGACTCTTGAGCTGCATGGTGCGATCCCGCTGAAAAGTGCTGCCCATCTGGCCACGACTTCAATATCCGCGGCCACTCTTCTTCCACGATTCGACGCACCTGCCGCACGAGGGCGACTCGCGACTCGCCTGTCTCTCGCTCCCGCGACCGCAGTAAGACGCGAAACCACCAGCGGTCCGGTTCTCGCGGATCGGCGGTGTACAGTGATTTGTACAATCCCGGCATTCGCATCTGAACAAATTGCAGAGCCCAGTCGTCTGTCCATTTTGACGAAAAGGAAGGCGAAAGCGGCAAGAAGCGGAGCGCGGTCCGGACATCCGCCAAACTGAGGACTTTCGCCAATCCCGGAACGTACCGGCCTTCACTTTCGATTCTGACCTCGTTTCGCAACCGATTTTGAAGATTCTCTACAGCCGTCAGGTACTCTGGCGTCAAACGCTTCGGCGCAGGTAACGCAATATCCCAGACTCCAGCTCCCCCAAGCTCACGATCGAGCAACTCGTAAGCCCGCACAATCTCACTGCCTTCGCGAAAGCTGCGGGTGAAGTCGGTCTCGAACTTCGCATGAAGCCAGCCCCACGTACCTACCATCATGAGAGCTGACGCCCCAGCGAGGACCAGCCACCGGTGTCGCAACGCGGTTGTCAGTATCCGACGCAGAAACAATCGCAACGGTCCCGCGTCAATGACGAAGCGTCTCAGTGCCTCAGCACGAAAAGAAGAGAAGGATGAAGAGTAACCGCGTGTTTCTCGTTGTATTCGAATCGTGATCGCTTCCGCCGCCATGAACGTGGCCGGGAAAAAGCAGATCATCGCGATCAGGAGCCAGCCCACTGCCAGCATGGCCACAAGGGCAAAGCTTCGCACCGGTGTAATTCCGGAGACTGTTAAAGCCGCGAAACCAATCGCGTCAGTCACCAGGGCCAGGGCGACCGGAAGAATGAGGCGTCGGGTACTCTCCCGGATTGCGGCCTCCGCTGAATCACCCCTTCGCCTGGCGTCTTCCACCCGAACAACCAGATGCATGAGGGTGGCCACGGTGATCACTGTAATCACCGCTACCAGCGTGGAATCGATGAGACTCCCTGAACCTCCCAGCAGCCCGAATGTGGCCTTGGCCCCTGTCACGCTGGTAGCAATAAGAATGGCCGCTATCAAGACCCAGCGGAGTTCTCCCGAACAGATGAGGATGACACCGGCCAGAAGTACTCCCGCCGTCCACGTGATCCGGGAACCATCGCGCTCGACCATCCGGAATCCAGTTTCGACTACGACGGGTGGTCCCACAATCACACCTTGGGGTAGAGTCGATGTGACCGCGCTGAGTTGGTCGATCACCGTCCGGTGGTCAATCTGCCTGTCATCCGAAGCCGAATCAAGAAGCACGATGAGAGCCGCCAGATCGCCCTGGGTGTTGTGGGTGTAGTTCTCGAACAGCCGACGCACGGATTCTGCAAGGGAAGATCGGGTGACAATTGCCGGGCCCAGGAGCTGGTCTAAGCTCCAAACGTCTTTGACTCCGGAGACGGCACGAAACCGTTGAGCCACCGCGGCCAATCGTGCGATGCCCTCTCCGTTTGGGGCGAGAAGTGTGGGATCTCGATAAGCGATTAAGACGAAATCTTGCGTCCCAAAGACACGCTCAAATTCAGACCACGTTTGACGTTCCGGATCGTTTGCCGCAAGCATGCGGATGAGAGATCGGTCCACAGACAACCGGGCCGACAGAGGCACCGCCACCGCAACCAGAATCACGCCGAGAGCGAAAAACAGCCCGCGAAACCGAATCCACAGCGCGATAAGATCCAGGAAGGAACAGCACCCAAACCGGCGGAGCCCCCGTGTAATGTGAAAGCGCGTTTTCATGGCCCTCCTGGTGAAGGGGTCACACTTTGTGATGGGGTTTCAGGTTGGCGTCGTGGCCCGCGGAGCCCGCTTTTAATCTCGCGAAGGATTTCATTTTCAGGCAGTGCGCGGTAGTAGGGATCAAGTGGGTAACAGCCGCTGATCAGGCCGTTCCGCGGTGCCGTGGTGCAGTCGCTGAAGGTTCGGCACAGGCGTTTGGTCTGGAGGTTCTTTCCAGCGAGAACGTCCCCCGGCAATTCCCAGTAGGCCAGTACCAGTCGCCCGATTCCCACAAAATCCGTCCAGCCTTCTCGTACAACCGCCTGGGCGACGTGGGGCAGATATTCCTGAAAATACGTGTAGGCAGTACCCACCACAGGCAGCCGGGGTAAAGCTTGCTTGATCTGCCTGACCACCGCAATCTGCCGCAAACACCCCAGAAGCGGGTCTTCCGGGGGTTGGTATCCATCCGATGGCGGATACAGGGCGGGACGTTGAATATGAGGGTTATAGTAAGGCGAACCGGCTGTCAGATTGACCATCGCGACTCCACAAGCCTCGTGGAGTTCTTTCAGCAATCGGATTGGCTCGCTGAGGTCAATCTCCAGCGGATTCCAGCGATTGCAACCGAATCCCGGATAGGGGACGGGGTATTCGTGGGGAATGCCGGGCCCCAATTTCCCAGGTTCCGCCCGGCTGGGGTCAGGGCGAAACGGGGGAAAATCAAAAACCGAGAGTCGCACCCCGATGACGAGTTCAGGACATTCCGATCGAACAGCGCGAATCACCTCGCGGAGAAATCGCGATCGTCCGGGTAAATCGCCCCCGTATGGCCCGGGACGCTCGAACGCCGAAAGAAATTCATGCCCCAAATATCCATGGCACGCCTTGATATCAACGAATTGAAAGCCCACGTCGCGCGCCATCCGGGCCGCCTGGACATAGGCATCAATGAGTTCGGGAATTTCTTCGTCCCTGAGAATCACCGAGTCATCCCGGGGATCAATCCCAAACTTTTCGTCCAGCACGGGATGATGGTACACGATCCGCGGTTCCGCGCGGTCCTTTCGATTGGGCCGGCAGAACCGCCCCGAATGGGTCAATTGAAGGCCTACGAAAAGGTCATCCGTCGCGCGCTCGCCAAAACATTCGCGATGCACCTCGCGAAGCCGGGCGAGGAGATGCCGCATCGCTTCCTTGTTTTCTGGCCGGTAATAAAGCTGATTGGGATTGGCCCGGCCATCGCGTCGGACAGCGAACGCCTCTCCTCCCCAAATGAGCTTCGCTCCCGAAGCGCCGAAGTGTTCCCATCGCCGCATGGTGTGCTGGCTGGGTTGGCCGTCCGCGGTTCCATCCCAACCCTCCATGGGGTGGATGCACCAGCGATTTCCGATTCTGAAGCCTGCCACCTCAAATGGCTCGGCTAGCGGGGAGCCTTCCGCGGCGGACAACGGCTGATCGTCCACAGGCAATTTGTACCCCAGAGCCGCTATCCGGTCGCGAAGCTCTTGCGGCGATTTCAAGGCCGCTATTTTCACGAACTCACCAGTCTTTGGTTGCATGTCTATCAGACCTTCCCGTTGCTGTCTTTAACCCGAGGTTGGATCCCTGATCGTTCCAGGAGGAACTCAGCCATGTCCGGCTGTCACCTGATCAACCGGGCGACGACCCGCAGGCGTGGCGTTCCCATTGGTTCATCCGCCGTGTTGTCCGGTGAGTCGAGCGATCTCGGCCTCCACTGCCACAATCTCCTTCGTCAGCGTCTCAATTTCCCGAGGGTCGTCCGGCTGCTTCTTGGCTCCCGCCAGTCGCTGTTGCAGTTCCCGCAAGCGCTTGCGGAGGGCTTCCAGTTTTCGGGAATCCCGCTTGCTAAGGTTTTTGTCCGACTTGCCCATTGTAAACCTCGCCTCTCTCGTCGCGTTGGGCTGCAACGAAGTTACTTCCGTTCTCCCACGCCATTCATTGATTTTAACTTTCGCTGGACCCATTCGAGGGCTGCCTCGCGGGATTGGAGCACCCCGTCCAACTGGGCACGGCGCACTTCCTGAAGGATCTCCCGATAGATCGGTCCCGGCGGCAATCCCAAGGCGTGGAGGTCGTCCCCTTTGAGAAGAAAGGGGGGATTGAGCTTTTCCGGCGGCCACCGGAGCCGTTCCCGACACCACTCAAAGCCGGCAAGATCATTTTGGCCTTCCTGAATGGCGCGTGTTTCCGCCAGCTTGAGAAGATCGTGGATCCAGGGGGAGATGAGAAGGGGTTGCACCTCCGACCACGGCCTGAGATGAGCACGGTCCAGGTCCCCCTCGTGTTCGACCAGCCACACGATCTTGTCCGTGACCTGGTTCGACATGCGCAGCCTCTTGCAGATGGGAGACAGTTCGCCCGGCTGGACCAACTTCCTGGCCACCGCCGCGAACGCGACGGGGAAGTCCGGATCTGGTAACGCCCCCAGAATGCGGAGGTTGAGCCCCCAGACCGATTCCCTCTCCTGCGTATCAGGCTTTAACTCTGGAAGAAGAACATCCAGAAACCCCAGTTCGCGAAATAGGCGAAGTCCCTCCACACGCCCGGGGGCCACAAAAAGCCGCTCCAACTCCATGAGAATTCGCTCCTGACTCACCTCGCGGATCTGGTGGACAAGATCGCGAATGGCGGCCGCTGTGTGGGGGTCAAGGGTAAATTGGAGTTCTGCCACGAAGCGCACCGCACGGAGCATCCGGAGCTTATCTTCCGCAAACCGCTGGTAGGGGTCGCCGATGGCTCGAATGATTCGCTGTCGGATGTCCTCGACACCCCCCACATAGTCGATGACGCGCTCCTCAATGGGGTCGTAAAACAGTCCGTTGATCGTGAAATCTCTTCGCAGGGCGTCCTCGCGGGGGGATGAAAAGACCACCCGGTCCGGATGCCGACCATCACTGTAGCCCAGATCAGATCGAAAGGTGGCCACCTCGATTTGACCGGCCCCTTTCGGTCCGTTGACCGTGATGACTCCGAAGGCCGCTCCGACGGCAAAAGTCCGCCGGTGCCCGAAAATCTCCCGTACCTGCTCGGGCAGGGCATTGGTGGCAACGTCGTAATCTTTGGGAGTACGTCCGAGAAGTTGGTCACGAACACAGCCACCCGCCCAGTAGGCAATGAATCCTGCCTTACGGAGCTGCTTCACCACCCACACGGCAAATTCGCGCTGTTTTTTCGGATCGAGCTCAGATGACATGCGGCTCTTGATGGCTGATATGGACCAGAAGGCCAGGCTTCCCGACTTGCCCGGCAAATATTAAAATGATAAGTGACAGTGCTTAGGAAACCCAGCCCAACGGCCTGGCACTTAGGACCTATCCGAAAACGTCTGAGTTGGCGGAATCAGCCGTCGGCTTTTGGTTTTCGGGTAGGCTCTTGGCTTTCCTGGCAATGCGGCTAGGGGTATAAGGTGTCGGAGGCCAGGAATATAATTTGGCTGGGCTATCCAATGCCCTGGTGGCGGAACTGGCAGACGCGCATGGCTCAGGACCATGTGGGGGAAACCCCTTGGAGGTTCGAATCCTCTCCAGGGCATCTTGGGGTATTTACGGGGGCTAGGCATAGGAAAGCAAATTGATGTAAAGTGATGTACAGAAACAATTTACGCTAAAGTGTGCCTAAGGGGCTAGTTCGCGTTTTGTATCCCTTTGTACATCCTTGTATGCGATTGCGGGGCAACTTTTAGGTCCACCGCTCGATCTGGGGGTGCCCATTCCTCACTGATGGCTTTTTCGATATCCGCTTGTCTGATTTGGAAGTAATGACCCCGGGCCACATCGGCTGTGTGTCCAATCCACTCGTAAACCGCGGCGGGCGGAAATCTGGCCAAGAGGTCCATTTCAGCGCTTGATCGGAGATTCTGCCAAAGTTTGGGCCACGGGGCGATGCCGGCCTTGATAAGCATCCGCCTGAGTCGTTCCCGAAGGTTAATCGCCTTCCATTTTCCCTGATCCGCGTTCTTCATGGAGTCCCGTTTACGAAGCTCTTCGAAGATGTAGGTCTTCCCCTCCGCCTGTTCCCAAAGAGCCTCCAGGTGGCGGCGAACCGGTGGAAAGATAGGCACCATTCGGAACGGTTTCCCCTGTTTCGCAGTTTTGGGTGATGGTACACGAATCAATAAACGCTCCCAATCGACACAATCCCAAGTCATGCTGAACGGCTCACTGGGCACTCGCACCCCCATGTACCGTGCCATTGCCAGTAACAGTTTCCACTCCAAACTTGGGGCCCGCTCGATGAGCGTTTCAATGATTGCAGCGGGTACATAGACCCGACGGTCGCGATTGACTTGGGAACCCTTTTGGACGCCATCAAACGGGTTGTGCGTGACAACCTTCCGTTTGATAAAGTCGCGGTAGAGAGTGCCCGCCCATGAAAGATGCTTAGCCGCTGTGGCTTCGGAGAGGCCCCGTCGCGCCCGCCTGGTTTGTGCCTCGTAAAGTAACCACCGCTTATAGTCCTCAACATCTGCAACCGTAACCGACCCCAATGGCCTGTCTTCGCCAAAGAAGGTTATCAGGTATCTGAAAGCCTGGTGAATGTTAGAGAGAGTCCACGCGGCATAATGTTGCGATCTCTCCAAAAACTCCGTAACGGCTTGGCCGAGAGTCACTTGACGGACGGATTCCAGTAAACCTGCTTTCTGGAGTTTGGAGACAAACTCAGGGTGTAGGTTTTCCAACCAGGCTTTCACTTTAGGGTCAGGGGGAAGGCCCCACTCCGTAGCATCGATAAGCCGGGAGGTTACCGCGAAAAGTTGGTTGGCCACGCGCTCGCTACACCTTCCGAAGCGGAGGCTCTTTCGTTCCCCTTCCCGGGTGTACCAGCGGATTCGCCACCCCTTTCTATCCTTGGTTAACGTAGCCATCACCCCCGCTCCTGCTTTAACTCGTCAAACGCTTCAGAAACAATCACCAACCGAAAGTATCGCATGAGGGTTTCGGTGTGCTTTAATGACAAGCCTCTGCCGGCAAGTAGCCTGTACAAGGCTGGGCGAGATATCCCCGTTTCCCGAGCAATCTGGCTGTAGCTTTTGCCGCAGGAAAGAATGCAGTCGCGAAGGGCTTTGTGGATTGACTTCCAGGTCTTGGCCATAGGTTTTCAGTCTCCAATCTGCTTCCTGAGTATTGTAACAGTAATGATACAGTCTGGGAAGGGTGGTAGAGTCCGGATACTCGTCACATTTTCAGCGCGGAAACAAAGTCTACCGATAGGCCCGAGGGTTCCCGCGGCCCTCGACAGGTCGAAACCGTTGGGAAGGACCCGTGAGAGTGGCTGGGTGGTGTACAAAAAAACCCGCCCGAGTGTTTGCTCAGGCGGGCCAACCAGAAGGAGCTGATCTGATTATGACCTGTCAGGCACCGGATGCTTTCACGGCACACCGCCAGTCCGCGGCAGCCGCTCCTATATCGATGTAGCATCGCCAGCCGGTGCCAAGCTTATCCGCTCCGGGGTCCACTGGTTCGATGGTTGGCCCCTGTTGGCCATTCAAGAAGGCCACAAGGAAGCTACCATCCGCAGGGCCGCAGAGCAGATACCAGGCAGCGGTGCTGTTACCAGGGAAGTACGCATTACTCAGCCGCGGCTCGACCTCTAACGCGATGTTCAAGCCAGCGAAGGGATTACCAGCAGGGAGCTGGTCTCCGCCCGAGCGGTAGAGTTCGACACTGTTGAGCACTTGCCGGGCGGTCGCCTCCAGTTCAGGAGGGACGAGAAGAACACGGGGCACCAGGTCCAGCGGCAAGCCGTCGGCGTCCGTTTGTTTGCGTAGGGCCGCGATGGCTTCGGCAAGGCTGGCGACACTCAGCCCAGATTCCGCACCAGTAATCAGGTTGCTGTGGGCAGCGGAGAAAAAACCGCCCGGATTACTGAGAAGCACCGTGTAAACCAGATCGGCCACCTTCCGCGCAGCGGCACGTCCGAAGATCGTAGGGATTTGGTCCAGGATCGCGATGTCATCATTGATGATGTGTTGGCGGTCCAGCATGAGCATTTTGGCGTAGGTGGTCACCTTGTAAGTGATGGTTTCCTCTCCCACATTGGCGTGCCTAATTTCGCCGTGGGCGGCCAGCTCTTCAAGTTTGAAGTCACCGGTCAAGCGGATACCAGTATGTTCCCTGAAATCCTTGGCCGACACGATCCGGGCAAAGGATTTCCATGTCGCGGGGGCTTGCTGGTAGGCATCGAGGGCGATTTTGTTGGCCGCCACACCCAGGGCAACGGGCAAGTCTGTCGTGGAGAAAGCCGCCCGAATAATCTCGTTGGTTCCCCGGGGGGCATAGCCCAAACTCATTTGGCAAGCCATGCCGCAAAGATCAAGAGCGGTTCGCGGCTTGTAGCTGGCAGCCGCCGATAGAGTCTCCGCACCAAGTTCCTTTTCCGCCAATGACTCTTTACCAAGCAGTTTCAAGGCGGCGGCGGCAAGGATGGAAGCGGGTGTGTCCTTGACCTCAGCATTGAGTACTGGAGGAATCACCGGGCGGCGGCGGGTCTCAGCGAGAGCTTTCGCGGTCTCAAGTGGCAACCGGTTTTCGATGGCTTGCCTGAATGTGCTCATGTCATCTCCGCACACAGAGAGTAAGTCCAGGATATATTTCGCCTCGATCGTCTCACCAGGTGACGAGTTCTCAGGGGGAGCTGGTTGGTGTGTCATATTCCTCACTCCTGCTGCTAACGTGACCATCGTCTGTTTGTCCGCTCCCAGCGGGACAACTGAAACTTCCCGGAGGATTCCACCCTCGATAAGAAAAGTGTCTGATTCGACAGTGATTGTTTGCCCGTTGACCGTGATGGTATCCCCAGGCTTCAACGGCCGGTATTGGTTCGTTTCAACACCCACACTGGCCTGCAAGGGGACGTCATCTTTCAGTAGAGCAATGACGAGTTTGCCGGCGTCCGTGGCTTCTGTTACCGTACCGTCGATCACTAAGGTTTTTCCGTCGGTTTTAGGTATTCCCCAACCAATGGTGGCTTCGGTACGGCCTTCGTGATCCAAGAGCAGAGTAACCCGCTGCGGTAAATCAAGGCCCTGCAGATCGATGATGACCGGTCCCCACCCCGGCACAGTCATGATGCCCCCGGTGTAGGCCGTGATGCGTACCTTAACTGGCTTCTTTTCCTTTTCGGCCTCAACAATTAACGGGGCGGCTTTTAGTTGGAGGGTTCTTGTTGCGGTCGTCATTTCTCAGTTTGATTTTGCGTTGGCTAGTTGCAAAATCCGGTTTTTGTATTGGGGGTTTTGTTCTAAGAGGTGGTTCACGAGCGTGGGCTTTGCCCGCTTTGTTTTCACGCACCACTCAAAAAAGCACTCGGCCAGAGGGAGGGAGAAAAAGGTGTTTTCGGGCGTCACTGGCTCCCCGTCGCTCCACTTCCCTCCCGTGATCTCACGCAACCAATCCTCAATGTCCTGGCGGGTGATGATCAATCCACGCCCCTCAGCCTCACTGATAAGACCTGTTCCCAACATCGGCCAGCGGGCAGCCAACAAGGTTTGAATCTGGCTTTGCGTCAACCCATAGCGTTTTAATGCTAGGGTGGCGATGGCTTCGTATTCTTCATTGCTCAGGTACTGCATTGGCTTTCTCCTTGCTCTCACTGTCATTGTAGTGGGCCTCTGCCCTGTTTTGCGGGCTGTTGGGGGAGTCGCATTGTACGGGTACAGTGTTTTTCTTCCCCCATCCGCAACTCCGACACTTCAGATAGCGGATGCGATACAGGCCCACTTGCTTACTGGTTCTGACGATCACTTCGGCACCACATTGTGGGCATACTCTCCAGGCGTAACGTGCTATAACGATAGGGATGAGTGGGTGGGACATGAGAAGTCTCCTTACTGCTTTTCCAGGGGCGTTTTTTTGTGCGGGAACCTAGCTTCCCGATGCAAAATAGGGGTATCCGTGGGGTCCTTTTTCAGCCTCGCGCCGGCCTTTCCGGCTTGGTGAGGCACTCTTCCCGGCGGAGTGTCGCTTCCCTAACGAATCGCTCCGCAGTCTTGGGCCAATCCATGGGATCGATCTTGAGCAACCGGCAGGCGTCCAGTAGCAGGGCAACCGCGGAGTCGTGGAAAGTGTCGTAGAGTTCAAAGAGGGCC